>Ga0182021_10001681_pt1 | contig 25589 bp, 19 predicted proteins | sample 612E3MmetaG_FD_120493 | JGI IMG/M metagenome (GOLD analysis project Ga0182021, IMG submission 120493) | Permafrost microbial communities from Stordalen Mire, Sweden - 612E3M metaG (Illumina Assembly) | ecosystem: Environmental > Terrestrial > Soil > Wetlands > Permafrost | place: Sweden... | reverse complement strand
TGAGGTCCACGAGCGGGTGGCGCAACGCGATCCGCGTGAAATCCCCCTGGCACACGACGACGCAGGCCCCGGCGAAACCGACCGCGGCGCTCACCAAGCCGCGGACCGTCAGTCTCTCCCGCAAGATCGCCGCCGAGGCCAGAAGAGTACACATGGGAAAGAGGTGGTCGAGGATGATCGCTTCGGTGACGGCATTCTCGGGACGCGCGAGCGCGAGCGCTCCCAGGAGGAAAAAGTAGTTGAGAAAGTAGCCGAAGACGCCTGCAAAGACGAGCGAACGCACGTCCCCCCATGTGTACTTACGGAATTCGCCGAGCCTGCCCGTGCAGAGGATGATGACGAAGAGACAGCCGCCGGCGAAGAGAAGCTCGAAAAAAAGAAGTCCGTGCTGAGAGAGGGGCGTGCCGCCGTGCGCGGTCATGACAAGGGTGGCGACTGGGGAATGCGAACCCCAGAGCACGACCACGATGAGGACATAGAAAAGAACACGCCTCGACATGCGGGACTCCGTGGCAGCAACATGATGGTTCCGTCGGCCGGCGGCCGACGGGAGGCGCCGACGAAAAAGCGGCCTCTCCGGTATTTCCAGAGAGGCCGTTTACAGGCAGGAACGGCGAAGGCTTCCTCTCACCTCGACATGGTTTCCCGGGCCTCCGAAGAGACGACGTGGAGCGCGGTGCGGCTGGGGATGACGAGCTCCTGGCCGAGGTGCACCTGGTTCTCGTTGGCGATGTTGTTGCGCTTCATGAGGAGCTTCACCTGGACGGAGTAACGGGCGGCGATGTCGGCCAGGGTGTCGCCTTCCTCGACGGTGCAGAACTCCTCGCCCCTTGCGAGCTTGGGCTTGGAGGCTTCCTTGGGGGCCTTGGCGAGGGAGGTATCGGTCCCGGACGACTCCTTGGGGGCCTTGGCGACATGGGTATCCCCGCGGGGCGACTCCTCGGCGAGTTCCGCCTCCGAGGGCCTCGGGGGGATGATGAGCTTGCGGCCGGCGACGAGGTCGCGATCGGTGTCGAGCTTGTTAGCCTTCATGATGGGGGCGTAAAGCGTGGGGGAGCCGTAGAACTGCCTGGAAATGGCGGCAAACGTGTCCCCGTCCTTCACCACGTATTCCCCGCCGACGTCGGCGAGGGAGACGCGACCGGGGTGATCGGAAGAGGAGGCGGTCGAGACCTTCGGAATGATCAGGTCTTTTCCGACAAAGAGCCTGGAGGCGTCGGTGATCTTGTTGGCGTCCATGATGAGCTTGGTCTTGCGGCTGGTGCCGTAGTATTGCCGGGAAATGGAGCCGAGGGTGTCACCGGCGACGACCTTGTGATGCTGCTCGGTGGTGTCGGCGGGGAGAGAGACCGTTGGCTGCACTCCCTTGTCCTTGAGCGGAACGGTTGAGTGCGGGCGCTCGGTGTCGGAGAGCGCGGGAATGGCAAGGGCCATTCCGGCGTGAACGCGCGCGGGGTCGTCGATCTTGTTGGCCTTTGCGATGCGCTGCCAGAAGTGCGAGCTGCCGTAGACCTTCTTGGAGATGATCCCGAGGGTGTCCCCGGCCTTCACGACGTAACTGGAGGGCGTGGAGGCGGAGGTTTCGGGGGTGAGGCCGGGGGCGGGAGTACCGGGTTGACCGGTCCTGGAGGCAAGCTCCTCGGTCTTGAGGGCGGGCTCGCCGGCCTTCCTTGACGCGAGCAGATCGCGGTAGGCGCGAGCCGCCGGAGTGAGTTGTTCGGTCGTGGTGGCATGGTCGGCGCCCACCTCGACGGTGCCCTTGGTGTCCGAAGGGGGCTTTGCCGGGCCGGGGGCGACTTCACCGGATTCCGGGGACTTGGGCGACTCCTCGGAGGGGAAGTAATCCTTGGCGGACACTCCGCCGGTCTTATCGGAAGGCTGTGTGGTCGTCAGGTCGGGCCCGGTGGTCTTGACGGGCGGTCTCTGGGAGATGTCCGCGATGGGATTCTGCTCCCTGCTCGCCTTCCACGCCAGCCAAACGAACAAACCTACCAACACCAGAAGCCCAATCGCCAAGCCAATCTTCACGTCCCTGTTCATCTCCGTCTCCTTCAACCACCCGCTCAGTGTGTGCCTACGCGCTGTTTGGGTTCGACGAAATCCTAACCCGGAGCATCCGGAATCCGCGCATCCGCACCGGTACGACCGGTGCGCACGCTCCAGGCGTTAATGGCCGAAATGTGGAATACCGGGAGAAAACCTGGAAAGCCCCCCCACCCGTGCTACTATCGTCAAAAGCAGGCGCTCTTTGCAAGGAAAAACCCTGATTTTCAAGAAAATCGAACCGGAAAATGTCCGGGCCGCCGAAAGGACGACGCCGTTCATACGCGCTGGTTCGTTTTGTCACGCTCCAGTTCGAGCTCATCCTCCTCGATGACCGTCTCTCCCCTGGCACGCGCGCGCCGAACCTTCCACCAGTGTCCGATCAACAGGATTGGACTGGCAATGGCGATGGAAGAATAGGTCCCGGTCATGATGCCGAAGATAAGACAAAGCGACAGGCCGTGGAGCGAAACACCCCCGGCGATATAGAGCGTCATACTGGCAATCCAGGTGATGACCGACGTAAGTATCGTCCTGGAAAGGGTTTGGTTGATCGCCTGATCTATGACTTCGGAGGTGAGAATCGCTTCGGTGGAGCGCCGGCCCCTGAGCTCGCGGACGCGGTGACGAACGTTTTCCCTGATCCGGTCGAAAACGACGATGGTATCGTTGATGGAGTATCCGATGAGGGTAAGGATGCCCGCGACGACGGAGAGACTGAGCCGGACATCGCCGATGCCGAGTTTCTCCCCGTACGCACTCTCGGAGAGCCACGCCGCCAGGGCCAACATCCCCAAGGTGAAGAGGACGTCGTGCACCAGGCTCGCGACCGCGGCCAAGCCGTACTTGAAGGCCCCGAACCGCAGCCAGACGTAGATGAGGATGGCGACGAAACTGACGAGCGAGGCGACCCATGCCTGCCAGATGATCTTGCGGGCCTGCCCCGGATTGACGAAATAGTAGCCGGTGAAAGCGGCGGGGAAAGTGAAGGCGTCTTTGGCGGTGAGGACTTTGGTAATTTTGTCCTTGTCGGCGGCGGGGGCGGCGAAGGTGATTTCGTCGTAGTATTTGCGTTCGGCCTTGGGCCAGTCGACGGCGAGGCCGGTCAGTCCGAGCTTCTTGAGGGAGGCGTCGATGTGGTCCTTTCGCAGACCCATCGGGGAGGTGGTATTGTCCGCCTGGCTGATGTCCACGAAGCGGAGCATCATGCGGACGTTTTGGGATTGCGTAGCGTTGTCGGAGGGCAGGACGCTCAGCTCGGTGCTGACGCCCCGCTGGTCCACGAAGTCGGAGAAGGCCTGCTCGATATTGGTGGGAACGGCTTCGCGCTCTTCCTGGGTGTCTGCCGCGCTATTGCCGCGGACACGGATGGAGAACTGGTCGCTTTCGCGGAGCCCGACGACGGCCTGGTCCTGGAAGGCGGTCTGGACGTCGGCGCCCGGGTAGCCTGCGTTGGTGATCATGCGACGGACGTCTTTGATGTCCATCCTCAAGCGGAAGACGTCTTTAGAGCGGGTTTCGATGAGCTTTGCGAGTGCAGTGGCGGCGGCGACGCCTCCCTCGGGCTCGGCGACGACGAGCGCCACCGAGGGACTGCGCTGCACTTTATTGTCCCAGGCCACGGTGACCGCCTTCGGATCGAGCAGCCGGTCCTTGTCCTTGAGGCGCGAGAGTCGTGTGAGCCCCTCCTCGACGAGCTCCCGGGTGACGGGAACGGGGTTCGCATCCTTCGGATCGAAGAAGTTCATGGTAAGCCGGCTCTTCTTGCCGTCAGGATCGGCTTTGACGTCGGAGGTTTTGACGGAAAGACCTTTAAGCTGCAGCTGCATCGAGATGCCCGAGGCGAAGTCGATGCCGTAGTTGTCGCGACCCCGGTAGATGAGCACGGACACGCCGACGATGATGCTGGCGACAGTCAAGACTACCGCCAGAGGCGCCCAGTGCATGAAGCGGATACGGGTCTTCGTGAGCAGCTTGAGCATCGGCAGCCGTTCCTTGATCCACCCCTTCGCGAGCAGGAAGTCGAAGATGGTGCGGGTGACGAAGAGCGCGGTAAACATGTGGACGCACATACCGATGATCAGGGTGACGGCGAACCCGCGGACGGGACCGGTGCCCTGCCAGTAGAGGACGATGGCGGAGATGAGGGTGGTGGAATTGCAGTCGACGATGGTGACGAACGCCCGCTCGTAACCGTTTTTGATGGCGAAGCGGAGGGACTGCCCCTGGGCGAGCTCCTCGCGGATGCGCTCGTAGATGAGGACGTTGGCGTCGACGGCCATGGCGAGAGTAAGGACGGTTCCGGCGATGCCCGGGAGGGTCATGACGGCGTCGCAGAGCATCATGATGGAGAGGAGGAAGACGAGGTTGAGTCCGAGGGCGAGGTCGGCGATGGCCCCCGAGACGGTGTAGTAGGCGAACATGAAGACGAGGACGAGGATGAAGGCGAGTTCGGCGGCGAAGTATCCGCGGTCGCGGGAGTCGGTGCCGAGCTCGGGGCCGACGAAGGTCTCGCTCTGGAGGACGAGCGCGGCCGGGAGCGACCCGGCCTGGAGCACGGCCTGAAGGTCCTCGACCTCGGCCGGGGTGAAGTCGCCCTCGATGATGCCGCGGGAGGTGATTACACCGTTCACCATGGGAGCGCTTTGAAGCGCTCCGTTGAGGATGATGGCGAGACGATCTTTCCCGACGAGGACCTTGGTGAACCCGCCGAAGAGGGCGGCGCCTTCGGAGCCAAACTCAAACCCGAGGGCGGGAGCCCCCACGTCGTTCTGGGTGGGATAAACGCGGGTGAGCATGGTTCCGGTGATGTTGTACTTGTCCTGCATCTGGATGTAGAGGTCTTCCCGGTGCTCGACGCCGCTTCTCTTTTGTGTCATGGGCATCGGCTTGACGGTGCTCTTCTGCTCGGGGGTCATGCGGTCGTAGACTTCCTTGCGGACGACGGCGCGGAACTCGAGGCGGCCCATCTGTTCGGCGCGGCGCTTGATGCTCTTGACCTCTTCGGGGGTAAGACCCGGGAGGCGGATGATGATTTCGCCGGTGGACTCGCTGCGGATGTCGGGGGTCTTGACGCCGGTGGGGTCGATACGTTTCTGGATGATGGCGATGGCTTCGGCGGTGTGACTAGCGACTTCCTTCTGGCGCCTGGCGATTTCGGCCGGGGGAAGGGTGTTCATTTCCTCGGGCGTGAGAGCGCTCTTGAGGAGGTAGTGGAGTTCCACGCCGCCCTTGAGGTCGAAGCCGAGTCTCAGTTCGCCGGTGAAGAGTTCGAGCACGGCGGCGACCAGGAGCACGAGAATGAGTCCGAATCTCCAGCCGAGGTTACGACCCATCGAAGAAGCTCTCCTTGCGACTCATGACCGGGGTGGACCTGGCGCGATCCTTCGCGTTCGGCCGAGTCCCTGGCGGAACACGCGATCCTATTTGGGGTTCACGAGGGGCAGCTCGCCTTCGCCGGACGCATCGGTCCGGTCGAGGATGGCATAGATGGCCGAGCGGCTCACCTTGAGCGTGAGGTCGCGCTTCTCATCGACGAGGAGCGTGACCTCCTTGTCCGTGACGTTCCGGACCAGCCCGTGAATGCCTCCGATGGTGACGACACGGTCGTTTTTCTCGAGCGCCCGGAGCATCACCTGTCGCTGCTTTTCCTTCTTGCGCTGCGGGGCAATGAGGAGGAAGTACATGATGACCACAATGGCGAGCACCGGCCAGAACTGCATGAGCATCGGCAATAGACCGGCGGGTCCGCCGGGGGGCGGCATGCCGGCAGGCGGTGTGACGGGGGGCGACGCAACCTGTCCCAAGATGAACATGACGGACCTCCGTATTCAGGGAATGATGCAATCCGAACGACCAACACCTGCTACCCGGGCTAAAACCGGCAGTATAGCAAGAAACCTCTTCGACGCAAGCCAATTATCAGCAGAAAGTCAGCAACGGAAGGGGGGTACCTCCTGTCAGGTCACGAGAATGTGGTTATTGTGCGAGAGAAAACAAAGCCCCTCACCCTGCCCTTCCCCCGCCTGCGCGGGGGAGAGGGGGTGAAGCAACTGCCCATCCGCGTCATGCTATTCCTCGGTCTGGCTTGCGGCGAATTCGCGACGGAAGCGGTCAAAGCGGCCCTCGACGATGGCAAGACGCGCGTCTTTCATGAGTTGGCAGAAGAAGGCGAGGTTGTGGAGGGAGACGAGGGTCATGGCGAGGATCTCGCGGGCACGGAAGAGATGCCGGAGGTATCCGCGGGCGAAGCCGGCGCAGGCGGGACAGGAGCACATGGGGTCGATGGGCTGGTCGGAGCGGGCGTGTTTGGCGTTCTTGAGGCGAATGACGCCGGCGTGGGTGAACGCGAAGCCGTTGCGGCCGTTGCGCGTGGGAATGACACAGTCGAACATATCGACGCCGCGAGCGACGGCGGCAAGGAGATCGGCGGGCGGGCCGACGCCCATGAGGTAGCGGGGCTTATGGGCCGGGAGTTCGGGAAGCGTGACGTCGAGCATCTCGTTCATGACCTGGGGCCCCTCCCCCACGCTGAGACCGCCGAGGGCGTAACCGGGGAAGTCCAAGTCGGTGAGGCGTCGGGCGCACTCGACGCGGAGATCGGCGTAGGTGGCCCCTTGCACGATGCCGAAGAGGGCTTGGGTGTGGGCGTCCGGGGTATCCCCCCTCACCCTGCCCTCTCCCGGGGGGAGAGGGGATGAAGGAGCACTACCGAACGTGCCGTGGCTGGCTTGCCCAGCCGTGTGGTTGTGATGCTCCAGGGAGCGTCGGGCCCAGTCCACGGTGCGCTCCATCGCCCGGCGGGCGTAGTCTTTGGCGGTGGGAAACGCGACGCACTCGTCGAGCGGCATGACGACGTCGGCTCCGAGCCTGGCCTGGATGTCGACGACGGACTCGGGGGTGAGTTCGACGGCGGCGCCGTCGATGTGACTTTGAAAGCGCACGCCCGGGTCGGTGATGCGGGTGAGCCTGGCGAGACTGAAGACCTGGAAGCCGCCGCTGTCGGTAAGGATGGGACGGGACCAGTGCATGAAACGGTGAAGACCGCCGAGCGCGGCCACGGCGTCTTCACCGGGTCTCAGGTGCAGGTGGTAGGTGTTGGCGAGGAGCATGGGGACGCCGGCGGCGAGGAGTTGGTCGGGGGCGAGGGTCTTGACAGTCGCCTGGGTGCCGACGGGCATGAAGACCGGAGTGGCGACGACGCCGTGAGGCGTTACCAACTCCCCGGCACGCGCCGGGCCGTCGGTGGCGAGAAGTCGAAATCCGAACGCGGAAGAGTCCATACCGTAGCCTCAGTAGACCTTCCACAGTTCGGTGTCGGGGTAGTAGTAGGCGACGATGCGGTCGTAGGTGAGAAGCACGTCGGCCATGCCCTTGGCGCCGTACTGGCACATGCCGACGCCGTGACCCCAACCGTGACCGTCGAACTCGTAATCCGTGCCGACGCGCCGGACCTTGAAGTTCATGCTCAGGAGCAGCTTGGGGCCGATGATGAGGCGGAAGTCGTTGCCGAGCATGGTCAGGGTCTGACGGCTGCCCGTGACGGTGACGCGGTCGTAGTGTCCGTCGTGGTTGGTGTCCTCGAAGGCCAGGTCACGCAATTCGCCGACGTCCTTGTCGGCACGCTTGAGGGCGTTCTCGATCTCGGAGCGCTTGAGAACCACGGGTTTTTCCCAGTTGAAGAATTTGCTGGCCGTGCAGTAGTCGCAAGGCCGGCCAGCCAGGGGCGGGATGGTTGGGTAGTCGTCCCAGGTGAGGCCGCAGGCCTCGGTGTGTCCGCTGCAGCAGGAGCTGAAATAGGCGCGGAAGACCTTGCCCTGGTAGGTGAGTATGACGCCCCGGGTGGAGAGGGTGGCTTCGAGGCCCCTGGCGTGCTCGCCCTGGAGACCGCAGTATTCCTGTGCGGTGATGTAACCGGCTTCGATGTCCCACTCGGGTCTCGGGGTCATCTGGGCTTTTTCGGAGATGAGCGCGAGGGTATAGGTTCGGGTGGCGACGGCCTGAGCGCGGAGGGCCTCGTTGGGCCACCAGTAGGCCATCTCGGCGGTGACCACCCCGCCGACGTATTCTTCGAGGTCGAGGTCGTTGACGAGCGACATCCTGCCTTCCTGGGTGTAGATGACGTCGAGGACGCCTCGATAATGGCGACCGCCGACGAAGAGCGTGCCGGACTTGGCCGGGGCAATGCGGATGCGCGGGAGTCGCACGGTCTTGCGGAGGCCCTGCCGGTCGGGGACGACGATGACGACGCCGCCCGAGAGGCTCTGAATGGGGGACTGGAGGAGTCTGGGTCCGCGCACGAGGGTCGTCCCGGCGATGGGGTCGATGATGTCGTAGCCGCCGATGACCTTGATGGGGAGGCTGGGCCCGTCGCGGGTGTTGACGTCCAGCGCCACGCGAACCTTGGGCTGCTCGGCGAGGGCAAGCGCTTCCCTGGGAGCGACCTCGCGGTAGGAGGCGCCGGCACAGGAAAGGACGATAATGGGAAGCGCGGCGACGGCCATGAGGATGGCGACGAGGAGCGCCGAGCCCGAGCGGAAACGGCGACGCCACCCGTCCTCGCCCGGCAGACCGGGGATTTCTTCGAGGGGAATGATGTCGCGCCGATCGGTCATGTGTTCCTCTTGATGACTCAGGGGTTCAGGGCCTCGATTCCTTGTAGCGGTCGTATTCCGAGTAGACACAGCCGCAGTATTGCTGGCGGTAGAGACTCATTTTGCGGGCGATCTGGTGCCCCGTCTCATGGGCGTGCGGCCAGTCCTCGTCGAGGAAGACGAGGCCCGTGTTTTTCGAGACGCCGGCGGCAACGGCGCGGATGAGTGCGACGTCCTGCCGGGTGCTGGCCAGAAGCGTCGTAGAGAACGCGTCGAGGCCGAGGGCTTTGGCGCGCTCTGCGGTGCGCGTGAGCCGCATCGTGTAACAGACCTCGCAGCGTGCCGGGGCGTCCTCGCGCCCGACCACGGCGCGCAGGAACGGGACCAGTCCGTATTCGTCGTCGGCTTCGAGCGGGAAGCGCTCGCGCTCGCACAGAAGCCGCGCGGCCTTGAGACGCTTCCGCCATTCGATCAGCGGATGCACGTTGGGGTTATGGAAAAACGCCGTGAACTCGATGCGGCGCGCGCGCAACGTGCCGGAAATTCCAGCCAGACAAACCGCACAGCAGGTGTGGAGGAGTATCTTCATGCTTATCGCGTTGTCCGGCGGAGTCTTTGTGCCACTGGTCCCGACTCGTCGGGACTGCCAGTGCTTTTTCCGTTGTGTTCTCAGTAGCAGAAAGACACTGGCGGGTCCCGATGCATCGGGACCAGTGGCACAAGGAAACAGCTGATACCCTATACGAAATTCATGAAATGCGGCGCTAAGGTTCCGGTTGATCCTCGGGCTGCATCCTACAGGTCGTCAGGCGTCAGCCCCGTCCTCTTGGCGATGCGCGCCAACATGCGCGGCCCGATTTCATCGCGGTTGTGAAAGGCGAAAACCACGTCAGGCCAACCTACGCGGTTCAGCACCTTGTGGAAACCGCCGGATTCCCGCTTGATCGACCACCCGATTCGGAGAAGGGCAGCCAGGACGCGGTTGGCTTTGGTAGATGGCCAGTCGCTCGTCGTGCCACCGCGAAAATCTCGCCGAGTTCCTGGATCTGCTCCCCGTGTTCAAGCCTGTCGGCCAGCACCCTCAGCGCGAGGGCCTTGGTCCTTGCGACAGCCTCGTTGCGGGTCTTCCCATAGCTCATCACGCCGGGGAGGTCCGGGACTTCAGCAATCCACCGCCCGTCGGCTTCACGCTCGACTTCAAGCTTCATGGCACACAGCCTCCTTCGGTCCGCATTCACTCCAACCATTCACTGAATCTTACCGTCGCGATCTCCACGAGTCAACTTTCACTTGAACAACCCGCCCGGCTCCGTGTTGCTTTCCCATTCGGCGGAGGCCTCCATGTGGTCGAAGGCGCGACGCGCGGCCACGCGGCCGCGCGGGGTCTTTTTGAGGAACGCCTGCTGGATGAGGTACGGCTCGTAAACGTCCTCGATGGTGTCCTCGGTCTCGCCGACGGAGACGGCGATGGTCTTGAGGCCGAGGGGTCCGCCGCCGTGACGGATAAGCGTGCGGAGGATCCGTCGGTCCATGGCATCGAGACCGATCTGGTCGATGCCGAGCATGCGGAGTCCTTCCTCGGCAAGCTCGACGGTGATGCGAACGCTTGCGCGAACCTGGGCGAGGTCGCGGATGCGTCGGAGGTACCGGTTGGCCTGGCGCGGGGTTCCGCGGGAGCGACGTGCGATGATCTCGGCTGCGGGATCGTCCACGTCGATTTTGAGGATTCTGGATGAACGGCGGATGACATGGAGGATGTCCTCGGGCGGGTAATAATCGAGTTTTTCGAGGACCCCGAAACGCGCGCGGAACGGGGTGGTGAGAAGCCCCTCGCGCGTCGTGGCGCCGATGAGGGTGAAGGGCGGGACGTCGATCTTGATGGACCGCGCGTGCGGGCCCTGGTCGATGAGGATGTCGATGGAGTAGTCCTCCATCGCGGAGTAGAGGTACTCCTCGACGGCCACGTTGACGCGGTGGATCTCGTCGATGAAGAGGACGTCAAACCTGCCGAGTTTGGTGAGGATGCCGGCGAGGTCGGCGGGTTTTTCGAGGATGGGACCGCTGGTGCCCAGGAACTCGGCGCCGATCTCGCGGGCGACAATGTGTCCGAGGGTGGTCTTGCCGAGCCCCGGGGGGCCGGAGAAGAGGATGTGGTCCAAGGCCTCGTCCCGGCTGCGGGCGGCCTGGATGTAGACGCGGAGGTTGTCGACGACCTTTTTCTGACCGATGAACTCGTCGAAGCTGCGGGGACGAAGCGTGAGCTCGTCTTCGGCGAGCGCCGGGTCGCGGAGCACGCCGGCGGGCTGGACGGGGGGCGAGACTTTTGACGGGGCCGGGGGCGAGGAGGCTTTGCCCCTGGGGGCCTTGGGGCCCGGGACGGGGGTCTTGTCGAACCGCTTGTCGTCGGACATGAATGCTCCCGATGAACCACTTCGAGAAGCGGATGCGGACTACGATCAGGCGGACTTGAGCGCTTCGCGGACGAGCGCCTCGACGGAGGCCTGGGTGCCCAGCGTTTTGCGAGCGGCGGCGACGGCCTCGTCGGCGCGGGTCCTGGAAAAGCCGAGCGAGACGAGGGCGGAGACGGCGTCGAGCGAGGCGAACTCGCCCGCGGAGGCCTCTCCGCCCGAGACCCTGACGCCGAGCCGGGCGATCGGGTCGCGAAGCTCGAGCACCATGCGCTCGGCGGTCTTCGTCCCGATGCCCCGGATCTTCTTCAGGCGGCTGGAATCGGCGGTGAGCACCGCGCTTTTCACCGCCTCGACGGAGGACCCCGAAAGCACGGCCATGGCCAGCATCGGCCCGATGCCGCTGACGGTGAGGAGCATGCGGAAAAGCTCCCGCTCCTCGTGGGAGAGGAAACCGAAGAGCCTCATGCCGTCGTCCCGGACGTGGAAATGGGTGAGGAGGCGGACCGTCTCCCCTTCTGCGGGCAGCTTTTCGTAGGTGCTGAGTGGGACGGACAGCTCGTAGCCGACGCCGCCTACGTCGACCACGATCTGGGCCGGCGACTTGTGAGCGAGTTTCCCGGACAGGTGATGGTACATCGCGGCCCTTACTTGTTTTCCTTGAGCTTGAGTCCGAGGTTCGCGAGCTTCTGACGGATCTCGTTCAAGGAGGTCTGACCGAAGTTTTTGCAGTCGAGCAGCTCGTCCTCGGAGCGATCGCACAGGTCACCGACGGTGGCAATGGCGAGGCGCTGCATGCACTTGCGGGAACGCACGGAGAGCTCAAGCTCGCCGATGGGCCTGGACTTGACGCCGTCGCCCTCGGTTTTGCCCCGCGTGCCGACGGGGACGGCCTTGGGATGAGGAGAATCTTTTTCGAGGGCCTGTCCGAGCCGGAGGCCGCGGGAGGTCATCATCGCCTTGACCTCGCTGAGCGAGGTTTCGCCGAAGTTTTTGTAGGAGAGGAGGTCGGGCTCGGTGATGTGGGTGAGGTCGCCGAGGGACTTGACGTTCATGCGTTCGAGACAGTTGCGGGAGCGGACGGAAAGCTCGAAGTCGGTGACGGGGATTTCGAGGACCTTGTTCTGGCGGTCGACCTGTCGCTCGAGCTCCTCGTCGTAGTACATGGTGAGGGAGGCCTCGGCGTCGCGGAGGAAGAGCCCGGCGCGCTCGTGGTTGGGGTTCCACTGGAGCACGCGCTCGAAGCAGGAGACCGCGTCGTCGTAGCGCCCGGAATCCTCGTAGAGGACCCCGAGGTTGATGAGGGCGTTGACGTGCGCCGGACGGACCGTAAGACACCGCTCGTAGAACTTGATGGCCTCGTCTTCGTCGCCGCGGAGGTCCGCGATGTAACCGAGACGGAACATCGAGGAGACGTGCGACGGATCGATGGCGAGCGCCTTCTCGTAGGACGCGATCGCGGCGTCGTAGTCCGACCGCAGGTCGTGCCTCAGTCCCACCTGGTAGTGGTACTCGACTTCCTTGACGTACTTGCCGGCGAAACTCGCCAGAAGGTCGTCGGCCTGCTTCGTCTCGCCCATCCCGCGCAGACAGGCGAGCGTGGCGAGGTCGAACGCCGCGCAGGAGGTCTTTTCGGCGAGCTTCGCATAGAGTTTGAACCCCTTCGAGAACATGCCGGCCTTGAGGGCGCTGTCGGCCTCGAGCTCACGGGCGAAGTCGTCGCGCTTGACTTCGGTGAGACTCTCGGCGGCCTCGTCGTAGCGACAGAGCGTCCACTGGAGCGCTCCGACGATGAAGAAGGAATCGTGGACCTTGTCGGCGGCGCGGAGTTTCTTCGCCTTTTCCAACTGGTCCGCGACAAACTGCCCGATCACGCGCCCGGCCGCCGGGTCCGCGGATACCTTTGCCTTCAGTTCTCGCAGTTTCCCCCAAGTGATTTCGGCCGGCTGAAGTTGCGTAAGTCCTTCCATGGTCAACAGTTCAGTCATTGATCCCTCTCCTCTAAGGTATCCTCACACACGCAGACGGGGGATTATAGCAACCCACCCCCTCCCTGTCAAGCCTACCTGCATTCCGGGGGTTGAAACAGCCTTGGCAAGGGGAGGAGCAACAACAGCAGCCCCTCAATCTACCCTTCCGACGACAGATTCGGGACAGGCCGCCTGCGCGAGGGGGAGGGAAGAAGAAGCAAGCCAAGACACCGGCGGATCCCGGCGGCCGGAAGCAACCTTGACAGTTCTTTGGCATTCTCACTATGATTAGCCGTCAAGAGGCCGAATCGACGGGCGGCGAGGTCTTCAACGCGAGCCGGGAGACTCCGGTTCCCCAAGATGGGTGAGGCACGTCATGTGGAAACTGCGGCTGAGCGCAATCTGCGTCGTGAGTCTCTTGCTCGTGGTTGCGTCCGGGTGCAAACGGGGAGCGGGAAAGACAACGCCGACCGCCGTGCCGGCTCGGCGTGTCGCCAGCCAGGAGACTCCCAAAGACGCATTCCGGAAAGTGTTCGACTCAATCAACAAGGGCGACAAACGGGGGATCCTGGAGAGCGTCTACGCGGTCGGCGAGGAAAGCAAGACGGTGGAAGCCCTGGCGGAATTCGCCGAATCAGCCCGCGACTTCGACGCCGCCTTTGTGAAAGCGTTCGGCAGGAAGTCGGGCTTTTCCTTTCCCGGGGTGGAGGATTTTGAGGAAAGCCTGGAGGGCGCGGAGGTGAAGATCGATGGGGACAAGGCCTCCGTGAGCACGGGCGACCTTTCCGAACCCGTCCGATTCATCCAGAAGGCCGGGGCGTGGAAAATCCTCGGCGCCGACGTGATCGGCGTCATGCAAGGCGGCGACATCAAGAACATGGACGTGGTGTGGGACCGGTGTGCAAAAATCACGCGGTCGCACATCGCGGAAATCAGGAAGCCCGGCGTGCGTCCCGAAGAGATCGAGCAGAACCTGGAGGTGGATCTGGACAAGGTCGCCGAGATCGCCGAGTTGAAGGAAGACTCCGCGCGGCCCCCGGCGGATAAGGACAAGCCGCCGAAAAGAGGAAAAGAGAAGCCGGGACGGTAATCCAGCTTGTGCGGCGGTTGGGGGCGCCAGGTTTCATTTCACGGGTTCGATGCCGAGGACGTCCTGGCCGTCGAAGGTGGTGCGGAAAGTGCGGCAGCCGCGCGTCTTCAGGGTGGCGATGACGCCGAAGACCTTGTCCACGGGAATCTCGATTCGGCGTCCGCGGGCAAGCGTGGTCTCGTATCCGCTGAAGACGTTGGCCACGGAAACGTAGACATCCTCGTCCCAAACGTGGAACGGAACCGACCCCTGGCGCAGTCTCACCCCCGCCGGGAGGTAGGCGCCCTTGCAGGACTCGATGAACTTGAAGACGGAGAGGGTCACGCCGTCAAGGCGCTCGACCGACGCAGGGGCAACGACGGTGACGCTTCCGTCCTTTTCGAGCACCCATCCCTTTTTCCAATGGGAATAGTCGTAGTTTTCGGGGTGGAAGCCGGCCTTGCGGACGGCCTCGTCCAGGGGGAAGTCGACGGGGCGGACGTCGAACTCCTTGCCGAAGGAGAAGATCATGTCGCCGCCGGAGCCGTGGAAGAGGATGTTGCCGAAGCGCGACTGGGCCTTCTTCCAGTCGTCGAGTTCGGCGGAGGCGGGATGGACGTACCTCAGCGACCCGGCCAGGGGGGCTTCCTCGACCACGAAGACTTCCTGCTGCAGGCGCTCCATCGGGGCACGGCAGTAGACCAGCGAGAAATTCTCGTGGACGTGGCCGCTGTCGCGGAAGTGCAGCTCGACCGAGAGCGTCCGCTTCTCGCCCGGGAAAAGGAACCCGCTGTAGAACTGGTCCATGCTCCTGACACGGGCGTCGGGGGTGTAAACGCAGGTCGCGGTCTTGTTGTCATAGTCGAGACGGCCGTGGGCCGGGTGGGTCCACGAGTAGAGCGGCTCCGGCATCCCGGAAGCTTCCAGACGAAGCAGGATGACGGGATACTGACCGGCGTTGGTGATGGTGAAGGCGACGGGAACGGGCTCACCTTGGAGGATGTCACGGACGAACGGGGGAACCCGCGGACGCACGTCGAGGCGCGGGTTGAGGATAGGAAGCGAAGGCGCCTCGACGCGGCCGGCGAACTCGACGGAGACGTCGCGAGAGTGCCAGGCGTTCTGGGTGCACCCCGACGCCCAGGCGATCGCCAAGAGTCCCAGGCAAGCACAGGCACGGGACATGTCCGGCCCTCCCCCCTTCCGGTCCATTTTGAGGGATCGTGTGCGGGATTATACCGCCGGGAGGAGGAAAAGCATATCAAAATAGCGGTTGACACGCGGTATCGGGGGGAATTACACTCTGGGACGGGTTTCGCGCGGTTTATGAAGCCGCGCGAGCGAGGGAACCCTTTGGACAAGAGAGGTGAAGGAGAAGTCCGGCATGAACAAGCGAGGGCTCTGGTTGGTGGCAGCTTGCTGCATGCTCATCGGCATGGGAAAAGTCTACGGACAGGCACCGGACTCCGCACGGGTGGCACAGTTCGCGGAGGAACGATCGCTCATCCAGAGACTGGAGGGGGAGATCCCGGAGGGTCAGACGACGACGTGGGACTTCGGGGGATGGTACCGGGGCAGCTGGACGAAGTTCGATGATTTGGGGAAGTGGCACGACGTCCAGGACCACGACTTCCGCCTGTGGGGAAGTCTGTCGATCCAGGACGTCCACCAGATCTACGTGCGCGGACGGCTGGACCTGATCCGCTGGCAGGAGGGCGACTCATTCGACGGGAACGACCACAACATCGAGGGCCCGAATCTCGACCAGGGATGGTACCGCTTGCGCGTGGCCAAGGCCGCAGAGCGGTACTTGCACCAGAAGTGGCCGGTGGACGTGGACGTGAAGGTCGGACGACAGTATATCGAGATCGGCCGGGGCGAGGTGCTGTCGGAGATCCTGGACGCGGTGACCGTCGATGTTTCCAACTTCTACTTTGACGCCATGGTTTTCGGTTCGCAGTCGCCGTCGCACATCAACAACCTGGACGTGAGCGCCCCCAAGTGGTGGCACGACCGGCGCGACTTCGCCGGTTTCCAGGGAACGCTCAAGAACGTCATCCCTAAGAACGAGCCGTATGTCTTCGCAGTGTTCGTGGACGACCGGAACCTTTACCAGCCCGCCATACCGGGCCAGGGGTTCGGCTACAACCCCAACTACTTCGGCTTCGGCAACCGGGGGTACCTGCTGGCGGACCTGCGGTACTGGAACGAGGCCATCTGGGAGACCGGCAGGAGTCACGCCACGGGGAGCACGCGGGAAGAGGACATCAGCGCTTCGGCCTTCGTGTTTGGCGGGGAGTATCAGGCGAGCTGGTGTCCCACGCATCCGCGGCTGGAGACGGAATACGGCTGGGCGTCCGGGGACAAGGACCGCCTGAGCGCCACCAACACCATCAACGGCAACATGCCCTTCACGGACGACAAGACGTTCCTGGCCTACGGGTATCACGACACGGGTGCCGCGTTCGCCCCGCGACTGGCGAACCTGTCGGTGCTGCGGGTGACCGGGACGTTCCACCCGCTCGACTTCTGGGCCCGAACGCGGAATCTGGAGATCGGGGCCTCGTGGTACTGGTATGAGAAAGACCGGAAAGACGGGGGCATCAGCGACTCCGAGGCGAGCAAGGGCAGTCACGACCTCGGCACCGAATATGACGTCTTTGCGACTTGGCGGATCACCTCGGACCTTCTGTGGACCGTGCGGTACGGCAAGTTCTTCCCCGGAGACGCCTTCGTCAATGAGGGGCAGAACCGCGAGTACCTGCTCACCAGTCTCACGTACAGCTTCTGAGAGGACACGGCAATGAAACGGTTTCTACCGGCGGCGGTCGTCGCGATCGTTCTGGTGCAGTCGGCGGTCCAGGCGGACAACGCATTCTACCGTGTGGTGGCGGCGAAACCCAACGCCACGTTCGAGGACGCGACGCGTGCGTTCCTCGAGCTGGCAATCGACACCGACGCCTCGAAAGCCCCGTATGAGCAGCAGGCCAGCGTCCTGGCCGAGATGAAAGTGATCCGCCCCGGGTGGATCGCGAACGGCCAAGAGAAGCTCACCCGCGGACGCGTCGCGTACATGATCTGCCGGACCTGCGGGATCAAGGGCGGCCTCAGCATGGCGGTCCTGGGAACCACCGAACATTACGCCTTTCGGGAGTGCGTGTTCCTGGGCGTCTGGGAAGGAGGCACCCAACGCGATTACATGACCGGGGGAGAACTCGTCGGGGTCCTGAAGTGGGCGGCGGATTACCTCGACCTGCATCCCGAGAAGAAGGTGAGACTATCGAACTCGGCCGAGGGCATGCGCAAGGGAGCGGCTGGCGCGGTGCCGTTCGGCCCGCAACCGGTGGAAAAGAAAGAGAACCCGTCCGCACCCCCCCCCGTCGCCGAAAGCCGCGGGAAAAAAGAGCCAGCCCTGAGTGAGTCAGCACGCCGCACATAGAGCGAGTCTCTTGGACGCACAAGGAAGTCGTAAGGAGCACTGGAAGATTCTTCGCAGGCCACCGCACCCCATTATGAGGGGTCTTTGCTCCTGGGAGGCGCCATATATTGTGTTTGTTGGCGGATGGAGGTGAAGCCTCCCCGTCCCGACAAGTCGGGAGGCTTCCTGTTCGGAAAGAGGCGAAACCCGCCGAAGCCTCTGCCCCAATGTTAGTCGGGGCTGGAGAAGGCGCCCTTCCTCGTGCGTCCCAAGGGACGGGGCTTCCGGGCGAAGGCGGGTGACTGAGTTTCGATGGGGCATGCGGGTTTTATTTGCGGCGGCTCAATAGATAAGATATAGTCCCTGTAGGGATTCTGTGGGTGGGAGTGATAGAAATCATGAGAAATATCGCGTGTTTTGTGATGGTTGGGGTGGTGTTTCTGTACTGGGGACAAATGGGGTTAGGACAGGAAAAGCCTGCGGGTGCGCCGGCGGCGCCAGCACCGGCGGCGGCTCCGGCGATCCCAGTGTCGGCCCCCAAAGCGGCGGAGATCAAGGAGGCGCCCGCAGCAGGAGCGACCACGGTGACCGTGGCGGATCTCAAGGGAAGCGTGGACGTGCGGCCCTCGGCCGACAAGGCCTGGACGCCTGCCACCGTGGGGATGAAGCTGGCAAGCGACTGGGAGATTTCGACGGGGGTGAACGGACGGGCGCTTTTGCGGTTCGAGGACAACAGCGAGGTCCTGGTGCAGCGACTGACGGAGATGAAGATCAGCGAGTTTTCGCGGACGCCCGCGGAGGTGAAGACACGGCTGCAGATGAAGTACGGGGCGGTTCGGATCCAGGTGAAGAAGGGAACGGCGGCGAACGACTTCCGCGTGGCCTCCCCCACCGGGACGGCGAGCGTGCAGGGGACGAAGATCGAGGAGTTTTCGTATTACCGGGGACTCGGCGGACGACTCGTGATGGGCAACGAAGGGTCGGCGCAATACCATGTGAATCCGACGATGACGGTGGGCCCCGGCCAGATGACGAACGACCACCTTGTGGACCCAGCGACGTTCGCGAAACAGGCGGGGTGGGTGCCCGTGAACTTCACGGGCTACACGCCCGAAGAGACGAAGTCCTCGTTCTGGCGCGGGACGCTGGGTGAAGGGGTTTGGAGCAAACTCGTCCCGACCAATCCGTCGAACACGAACCAGTTCAATCAATCGTTTCCGCCACCTCCACCGCCTCCGCCGCCGCCTTCGCCCCCCAAACCGCCCGAACCATTCTAGAGGCTGTTGCTCTGTTGAAATCCCCCCCCTCTTAGAGCAAAAAGGCCCTTTCGGCGATAAAGCCGAAGGGCCTTTTCTTTGCTACGCATAGACTTCCGTCCGAAATTGTCCGGTTCAAACTGATGCAATCGAGAATCCCGCGTTTTCCGGGGCAAGTCCCTCGCGTGCGGCGGCGGGAAGCAAATGCGACGAGGCGAATGCCCGGCACGCGGCAGCGGCAGGGACCGGGCACGGCGGGACCATCGTCGCCGGCCCTGTTATAACAATGTTATAACAGGACACTCCCGGCGGTCGGAGTATTGGGATGGGCGGGTTAAGGGGCGGCCTTCGCGCGCAAGGCGGGAAGCGGATGCGACGAGGGGAATGCCCGGCCCCGTGGACAGCGGCTTCCCACGGGGACGCGATGCTCCAATTGCCGCTGGAATCGCAGGATGTCGCCGGATAGCATAGGAGCGGAATCCGCGACGGGACAGAAGGGCGCGAGAAACCTTATCACCACCCGCCCCGGCAACCCATAATGCCTTACTCCCACGTTTGCTGTGATGGAGGAAGGCCGGCGGCGGCGTGGCAGTAGAGCAGGAGATCAGTAGAACAGAGGGTCAGGGGAAAGGCAAGAGCCGCAGCCAGCTGGAAGTGAATGCGACCACGCATCGCCCGGCCCGTGGATGGCGGCTTCCCAACGGAGACCGCCCCCATTTTCGGAGGTAACATTGGACCATGGAGTATCAGCTTGTAATCCAGTTTCCTGGCGACTCCCTAATCAACTACGATGAAATGGTAGCGATAGAGGACGATTTAACCGCGGCTATTGGCAATTCCGCGGAAGTTGACGGTCACGATGTTGGTTCTGGCGAGATGAACATCTTCATTCTCACACGCGACCCGGTACGCACGTTTCAGCAGGCGAAGCCGGTCCTCGGTCGGCGGCAGAGTCTACAGAAAGTAACGGCTGCTTACCGTCTAATCGGGGGTAACGAATTCACGGTGATTTGGCCAGAAGGAGCAACCGGAAAGTTCTCGGTTGCATGAGATGAGGCTAACATCCCGATGTCCGGCTCCGTGGGCAGTGGATTGCCGGAGTTGCCGGGTGAATTCGGGGAAGTGATTGCCAAACAGGAACGCGGCGGGTATCATAGTCCTGCGAGTGGGGATCTAGTGCCGACGCCTGCATGATCCGGCTCCCTCACCCCAACCCTCTCCCGGGGGGAGAGGGAGTGAACTGGCGACAAAGACAACAGGTTCTCAGGAACGGACGACATTCATGGGTGAGGGCGGCCGCTTCCACACCCGGCTGACGGGGCCGGCATTGGGGATGCTTGCGGTGGTTGTGGTCCTCCTCTTCGCGGGCACCGGGAGCGAGTTTTTCCGCGGGATCGAGCTGAAGACGCTGGACCTGCGGTTCCGCAATCGCGCGGCGCTTGCACAATCCCCCATGATCCTCCACGTGGACATCGACGACACGTCCATCAAGTCGTTCGGGCGATGGCCGTGGGCGTGGTCGCGCCACGCCCAGGCACTGGGGATCCTGAAGGAGCTTGGGGCGCGGGCGGCGGTCTTCGACGTGGAGTTCCCGCAGTCGAGCAACCCCGAGGACGACAAGGCGTTCGCGACGGCGCTCGCGGAGACGCACTTTTCGTTCCTCCCCTTCCGGCTGGAAGTTCACGAGCCGATGAGCGAGGAAGATTCGCGCCTGGAGGGGCGGATTCGCCAGGCGCTGCTCAAGAATTTCGGCGCGGACGCCGGCGAGATCGCCCGAAGCCTGGGCGTGCCCGAAGAGAAGGTGAAGAGGCTCCTGAGTCTCAAGGAATCGGTGGCCCGCGAGGCCGGATGGGAAATCCTGCGAGCCACGGGCACACTCACGGAGAAGGCCCTCTTCGACCGGCTGATGCCCGAGAGCGACCCCGACATCGTCTCGGTCGAGAACAAGATCATCCCCGCCGCGGTGGACCATTGTCTCGCGGCGGACCGTGTCTACCGGACGAGCGCGGTGGAGCTTCACTGGGGAAAGGGAGAGTCCCTGCTTTTCGCCCCTGCGGACGAGATCCAGACTCCCCTTCATGCACTGACAGAGGGGTGCATAGGGTTCGGGGCATCGAACGCGCGGCGCGACGAGGAAGACGGGGTCATCCGGCACGTGACGCTGTTCTTCGTCAAGGACGGACGGTTGCTGCCGCACCTGTCGCTGATGTCGGCGTGCTGGGCGCTCGGGACGAAAGTCCAGGACGTGGTGATCGAGCCGGGACGAACCGTGAAGATCCTGCCCGCGGCGGAGGTCGGCGGAAAGTCGCCCGAGGCCATCGTGATCCCCGTGGACGACCGGTGCCGGACGATCGTCAACTGGGCGGGGAACCGGGGGACGGCGTGGGCGGACCTCTTTGAGCACGTGCCCTACGGGAGCCTCCTGGAGCTGTACACGCTGCGGGAGAACATGGATTTCAACGACGAGGTTTTCCGGCGGAACGACGACTCTTTCCAGGGGGCGTGGGGGGCGGCAAACGCCCGGGTGAAAGAACTGGAGACGAAGAAAGCCCTCTCGGCGGACGACCTCAAGACGCTGGAGGACCTGCGGAAGAAACAGCGGGACGTCGAGCAGCGGATGATGGACTTCCTCAAGCGGCAGACCTCGCGCATGAGCGCCGAGGAGATGAAGAAGCTCCCGGAGGAAGACCGGGAGATGCTCCTGCAGATGAAGGCGGCGCTCAAGGTGATTCCGACGGTGTGGAAGGTGCGAGGCGAGTTGGCGGCACGCGAGACGGAACTGGCGCAGCAACTGGGCAAGAAGATCCGAGGCCGGTTGTGCATCATCGGGATGACGGCTTCGGGCTCGACCGACCTGAACCCAACCCCGGTGAGTCCCATGCTCGCCGGGGTGGCGGTGCACTCCGCGGTCATCAACTCCATTCTCCAGCGGTCGTTCATCCAAAAGGCCCCGGAGTGGGTGAACGTCGCCGCCATCGTGCTGGTGGGCCTGGCGGTGAGCCTGATCGCGAGCCACCTGAAGACGCGGTGGGCGGCGGTCGGGAGCCTAGCGGTGCTCGGGGGGTGGACGGGCCTGGCACAACTAGCGTTTTCCCGCGAGGGATGGTGGGTGGCGATGGCGGGACCGGTGCTAGCGGGGTTTCTTGCCTACGCGGCGATCACGGCGTACCGCCAGCTCACGGAGGAGCGGCAGAAGCGACACATCCGGAACACGTTCCAGCATTACCTGTCGCCGACAGTGGTGGAGGAGGTGCTGGCGAACCCGGAGTCGCTGAAGCTGGGCGGGGAGCGAAAAGAGCTGACGGTGATGTTCAGCGACGTGATGGGGTTCACGCCGATCGCCGAAGGGATGGAGCCGGAGGCGCTGGTGGCGCTCTTGAACGACTACCTCTCGGAGATGTCGGACGTCATTCTTCGGTCGAAGGGGTATATCAACAAATATGAAGGCGACGCGATTCTAGCGGTGTTCGGGGCGCCGCTAGCGGATGAGCACCACGCGGCGGCGGCCTGTCACGTGGCGCTCGAGAGCCAGCGGCGGCTCCGGGATTTCCGGGACAAGCTCGCCGCGGAGGGCCGGCCCGTCATGCGCGCGCGCATCGGCATCAACTCGGGGGTCATGATCGTCGGGAACATGGGCTCGCACCGGCTTTTCGACTATACGGTGATGGGCGACAACGTGAACATCGGGGCGAGACTGGAAAGCGCGGGCAAACCCTTCGGGACCGAGATCATCATCGGCGAGAACACGTACCGCGCGGTCCAGGACCTGCTCGACGCGCGGCGGCTGGGCGTGGTCCTGGTGAAGGGCCGGAGCAAGGCGGTCGGGGCGTACGAGCTCCTGTCGGAGAAGGGGAAATGTCCGCCTCTGGTGGCGAAGCTCCTGCCTTATTATGAGGAAGGACTGGCGGCCTACGCGGAGCAGAAGTGGGACGCGGCGATCGCCGCGTTCACCGAGTGTCTGAAGATCAACCTGTCGGACGGTCCGAGCCAAGCCTACCTGAACCGTTGCACGGAGCTGCGCGCCAACCCGCCCGTCGAGGGGTGGGACGGCACGTTCCCGTTGTAAGGGAAATAAGCCCTCACACCTGATTTCCCTCACCCTAACCCTCTCCCAGAGGGAGAGGGGAAAAGCACAGAAGCCCCCCCTCACCCCGACCCTCTCCCCCTAAAGCGGGAGAGGGGGAAAACAACAGAAGCACTCCCTCACCCATCCCCTCTCCCGGAGGGAGAGGGGATGGGCAAGTCTCGGAGCGAAACAACCTGGGCATCTCACAATCCCAAGACATCGAGCATGGAATAGAGGCCGGGTTTCCGGGTGAGGAGGAACTTGGCGGCACGGAGTGCGCCGTGGGCGAAAGTTTCGCGCGAGCCGACCTTGTGCGTCAGCTCCACGCGCTCGCCGAGCGCGGCGAAAGTGACCGTGTGCTCCCCCACCACGTCGCCGGCACGGACGGCGTGAATGCCGATTTCGCCGGCACGACGCTCGGAGCTCGGCCCATGGCGGCCGAAGACGGCGTTCCTAGCGATCTCGCGTCCGGTGGCTTTAGCAACGGCCTCGGCTAGTTTCAGCGCGGTACCGGAGGGGGCGTCTTTTTTGAACCGGTGGTGGGTCTCGACGATCTCGACGTCGTACTCGGGGCCGAGCGCCCGGGCGATCTCCCCGACGATCTTGAGGAGGAGGCTTACGCCGACGGACATGTTGGGGGTGAAGACCACGGGGATGATCTTGGCGGCGGCGCGGACCTTGGACGCCTGGCGCTCGTCGAGGCCGGTGGTGCCGATGACGAGGGGGATTTTCCGCTGGACACAGGTCTCCAGACACCTCATGGCGCCGGCGGGGTTGGAGAAATCGATCATGACGTTGACGTCGCTGTCGAGGTCGTCGGAAAGGAAGACGCCGAGCGAGGCGCCGAGTCCGACGAGCGTGCCGACGTCCTCGCCGAGCCTGGGATGACGAGGGGCGTCGACGGCCGCCCCGAGACGGACTTCGGCGTCCGAGGCCAGTTGCCGGATCACCATGGTCCCCATATGGCCCATGGCGCCGTTCACGGCCACCCGCGGGACTTCCGCATTTTTCGCGGTCACAGGCATTCCTCCAGGGTCCTGAGAATGGTTTCGAGGTCGTTGGGAACGCGGACCGGACGGTTCTGGAAACTGAGCTTCCGGACGTCGAACTTACCGGCGTATTTGGCGCGGAATTCCTCGACGGAGAGCGAGTGATAGTCGACGCTGACGCCGGGGTCCTTGAGAACGTGTCCGGTGAGGACGCAGACGACGCGGTCGCCGGGGGAAATGACCTGCTCGGCGACGAGGCGCTTGAGACCTGCAAGGGAGGCGGCGGCGGCGGGCTCACACCCGAGCCCCCCGGAGCCGATTTGGGCCTTGGCGTCGAGGATCTCCTCGTCGGAGACCTCGCGGACGAGCCCGTGGGTGACGGCGAGGGCGCGCAGACATTTTTTCAGGTTCACGGGACGGTTGATCTCGATGGCCGAGGCGACGGTGTGCGCCCGTTCCTTGCGCCGGTCCATTTCGCGGTAGTCGCGCTCGACGGCGGCGTCGTCCACGCGTCCGTCGTTCCACGCGACGTGTTTTTCCTCGACGAGCCGGTAGAGGGTGCGGGCGCCGGCGGCGTTGACGACGGCGAGCCGGGGCACGCGCGGGATGAGTCCGAGCTCGCGGAGCTCGAGAAACGCCTTGCCGAAGGCGGAGCTGTTGCCGAGGTTTCCGCCCGGGCAGACGACCCAGTCGGGGACCTCCCAGCCGAGCCCCTCAAGGACGCGATACATGATCGTCTTCTGTCCCTCAAGGCGGAACGGGTTGAGGGAGTTGACGAGATAGATGCCTTTTGCGGCGGCGACGTCTCGGACGCGGGCCATGGCGTCGTCGAAGTCGCCGTCGATCTGAAGGGTGAGGGCGCCGGATTCGAGGGCCTGGGCGAGCTTGCCGAAGGCGATCTTGCCGCCTCCCACAAAGACGATCGCCCGCATGAGACCCGACTGCGCCGCGAAAAGCGCCAACGACGCGGATGTATTTCCGGTGGAAGCGCACGCCCCCACCTTGGCACCCACCATCCGCGCGTGGGTGAACGCGGCGGTCATGCCGTTGTCCTTGAACGAGCCGGAGGGGTTGAGTCCCTCGTACTGAAGGAAGAGATTGCCGGGCTTGACGCCTGCATAGTCCGCGACGCGGGAGGAAGCGGAACCGAGGAGCGTGCGGCCCTCGCCGAGGGTGACGACCTGAGCGGGCGGAGCGAAGTCGAGGAGCTCGCGGAAACGCCATACCCCGCTCGAATCGAGAGGATCACGCGCGGACGAGAGGCGTTTCTCAAAGTCGCTGAGCCGTTTCGGGATCTCGATGCGGTCCCAGTCGTAGCGGACGTCGAGGAGGTTGGCGCAGTCGGGACACTGGCTCAGGACCTCGGTGACGGCGAAGGTGCGGGCGCAGTCGGGGTTGATGCACTGCTGGAAGGCTTTGTCGCCCATCGCACACTCCCCTTGAGACTTTCAACCTGCAAACAGCGACTTTCGACCGGCAACCAGCAACCCGCAACTTAGAGCCTATCCTAATAACCCCGCAAGCCGCGTTGCGGACGCGACCGGGGTGGATGCAAGGCGCGGCGACGCAGTCGATGCAAAGGACAGCATCGTCGAGGAGCCGCAACACAGCAGACGCCCCGGTCCCGCCGCAACCCGCAGGGACGGGTCGTCTCGCGTCGGATTGCGGTGTCGCTCGTCGAAAGCGTGTCTGTCCCCTGCATCGATTCCTCCTCGCTCCTTGCACTCCAACGCGACTCGACCCGTCGCGGCAGCGCGGTTATTAGGATAGGCTCTTA
>Ga0182021_10001680_pt1 | contig 25621 bp, 18 predicted proteins | sample 612E3MmetaG_FD_120493 | JGI IMG/M metagenome (GOLD analysis project Ga0182021, IMG submission 120493) | Permafrost microbial communities from Stordalen Mire, Sweden - 612E3M metaG (Illumina Assembly) | ecosystem: Environmental > Terrestrial > Soil > Wetlands > Permafrost | place: Sweden... | reverse complement strand
GGTGGTGCAGACCGGTGCCGTGGTCAGGACCGAAGGGCCGTCGCCACCGACCCAGCCGGAGTAGGAAGGCGTGATCGTGGGGACGGTGCCGCCGTATGTGATCGAGCCCGACGACGCGGTCACCGTCACCGTCACAGTCACAGTCGGCCGGGTCACCTTCGTGGTCGCGTTGGAGCTGATCGGGCCGTATGTGTTGCCGTTGGCGTCGGTCCACCGCAGCGACGCCGTGTCGGTGAGATCGCCCGCAGGTTGGGCGGCCGGCACGGTGTAACTGGCGTGCGCGGTGCCGGTTGCGGCCGGGGCAAGAGCGGCGGGCGTGCCGCCCGTGGGGATGACAGTGCCGTCCGGCAGCGAGTCGGCCAGAGTTAGGCTCGCGGCCGACGCCGAGCCATTGTTGGAGAGAGCGAGATCGTATGTTGCGCTCTTGCCCGCATCGACGGTTGCCGGGCCGGTCTTGGCCAGAGAGAGGATCGGCACGGTCTCGGTGGTGGTGGCGGGAGCGGGAGCGGCGACACTCGCGCCGGCTGTCCCCACCTTGGCCGTGGCCGACGCGGTCAGGCTCTTTGCGTCGAGCGCCGCCAGGCGGGCGTGATAGGCGGCGCCGGTCTCAGATGCGCCCTTGGCGGCAGGCACGGGAACCGTATAGCTGGCCGTGGCGGTGGCGCTAGCGCCGGGGACAATGGAGGCGAGGGCTGCCGTCGTGGACTTGGTGAGGTTCCGGACCGTCCCGTCGGGCAGAGTGATGGCGACGCTCACGCTGGTGGCGCTGCCGGAGTTGTTCATCATCGTGAGCTGGCGGCAGAAGTTGACGCTAACGAGGGTTGCCTCGTTCGAGTCGGCGATGATGCCGCTGGTCGGCTCGGCGTGGAAGCTCTGGCGGATCGGCAGCGCCTCGGATCCCTTGAAGAGAGCCTTGGCCTGCGCCGGCGTGAGAGCGACCACCGCGGTGAACTCCCAGCGGGCGGTGGCGCTCGGACCGATGGAGGTGCCGCTGAGCGTGTCTGTGCCGGTCGGGTAGGTCACGCCCTTGGCTGGGACCGGAACGGCGCTGAAGGTCATGCCCGGCGCGGTCGGCGCCTTCTGGACCGGCATGTGTCCGGCGAGTTCTCCGGCAGCGGCGGCCAGCGGGGTCCACTTATCTTTGTCATTCCCGTGGCTATCCTGATCGCAGTCCCCGCAGCGGCCCTTTGGATCGCTCGAGACAACGTCATACCAGGCACCGATCGTGGCGGCCGTGCGGTTTGAGTTGCTGGCCTCGATCTCACCGGTGAGCGTCAGGTTCGAGCCGGTATTGGTGACTACCGCGCTGTATGTGAGCTTGTCACCGGGGATCGCGATCTGGCGGTCGACGGCAAGACTGAGGCTGATCGAAGGCGACAGTGTCGGAGAGCCGACGCTCGTCTCGAGTCGGAGGTTCTCGTTTCGCTCACGCGTGCCGCAGGCGAGGGCCTGCCCGGCGGTGCCAACGACGAGAACCAGGACCGCGGCGATAGCGACCGCCGTTGTCCGCAGACTGCGAATACCCATCGACCATCGGGCGCCGCCGGCGCCCCCTCCTCTGTCAGCCGCCTGACGGTGACGGCCCCCTGGCGCTCGAAGCGCCCCCTATCGGCTCGCACGTAGCACGCATGAGTCGAACCCGCATACCTTACCCGCTATGCAGGTCGCGTGAAGGACGAATCGGCAGCTGGGCCAACGCATGGGAGGTCGGGCCGAGCGTGTGCGAACAGCTTGGTTGCGGCTACGATCACCCGCGTGAGCCGGAACGTCGTCCCCGCTGGCGCCCTGATCTGCACGGAGGTGGGTGCAGATGGCGAAATGTGCGGCCTACCGGCGGACTGGGTCGCCCTCAAAGGCCCCATCGACTCAATGGTGGCTTCGCCTAGATGCATCGCCCATGCCGTGGCTGCGAGCCGGGACGGGTGCCGGATACGGCCTATGACTCCAGCTGAGTTCGCCGCCGGCAAATTGGCGATCTGACGCGCGTCAGGACCTTGCCCGGTTCAGGCCAACTTGAAGGCAAACCGAGCCCACAGGCATCTGACTCCGCGAACCCCGGGCATCTGACTCCGCGAAGCTCAAATCGCGGGCATCTGACTCCACCGGCCGCCCGAGCGGGAACCAGACTCTCAGCCCAGACGCTTCGACGGACTTCGTGGCGGTGGAAAGCCGTGCAAGTGCGCGAATTGAGGCCAAGAAGTGGCGCGCCCGGAGGGAGTCGGACACGCGTTAACAACCTATCGCATCCCGATCGAGGGCCGCGATGAGTGGCTGGCCGCCGCGAGGGTCAAGTCAGCATGATTGCCACGACCCTCCTCACGGTCGACCAGGTCCCGATCGACCAACTCCGCCCTGACCCGGCCAACCCACGGCGGATTTCCGACGAGGAGCTCGACGCCCTCGAACGAAGCCTCCGACAGTTCGGCTTCGTCCAGCCAGTGCTTGCGCGTAAGGAAGATGGAGTCGTCATCGGCGGCCACCAACGCCTCGTCGCGGCTCGACGGCTCGGCCTCAAGGCAGTCCCGGTGACCTACCTCGATCTGTCGGTCGAGCAAGCACGTCTGCTCAACCTGGCCCTCAACAGGATCTCGGGCTCCTGGGATGAGCAGCTCCTGGCACGTCTGATGGCTGATCTCCAGGCCAGCCCCGACGTCGATCTCGCGCTGTCCGGGTTCGGGGAGGACGAGATCGCCGATCTGCTCCGAAGCCTGGAGACCCGGGAGAAGAAGGAGCGAGCCGAGGACTTCGACCTCGACTCCGCGCTCGAAGACGCGACCCGTGCTCCTCGGACCAGGCCAGGCGATCTGTGGGCCCTCGGCGAGCATCGGCTCTTGTGCGGTGACGCGACCAAGCCAGAGGACGTCGAGCGGCTACTCGGGGGCACCAAGGCCTCAATGGCTTTCACCGACCCGCCGTACAACGTCAGCCTCGGCGACCACGGCGGCCAGCAGCGAGGCTCTCGAAGGAGAAGGATCGCCAACGACTCGATGGACCCGATCTCCTGGGAGGCCTTCGTCCGAGCCTGGTCCCGGACCCTTCTCTCTTGTGTGGATGGCGCCCTCTACGTCTGCATGTCGAGCAAGGAGCTGCCGCTGGTGTCCCGCGTTCTCGCCGAGGAGGGCGGCCACTGGAGCGACACGCTCATATGGCACAAGGATCGCTTCGTGCTCGGTCGTGCCGACTATCAGCGTGCGTACGAGCCGATCTGGTTCGGGTGGCGTGCAGGAGCAAGCCACCACTGGTGTGGTGATCGAGACCAGGACGACGTCTGGCAGATCGACCGACCAAGCGATGCGCCGCTCCACCCGACCATGAAGCCCCTGCCGTTGATGGAGCGCGCGATCGCCAACAGCTCGATGCCCGCTGATCTCGTGCTGGATCTGTTCGCTGGCTCGGGCTCGACCCTGATCTCCTGCGAGCGGACCGGCCGGCGCTGTGTCGCGCTCGAACTTGATCCCAGATATGCGGACGTGATCCTGGCTCGCTGGGAGCGGTTCAGCGGGTCGGTCGCGGAGCGGATCGATGGCTAGAAGCGTCCCGGCCACGAGTCCTTCTGCGCCATCAACCGGGTCGGAGTCGTCCACGGAGCCAACTCGCAGACGGCCGGCCAACACAAGGGCTGTGTCGGGCTCGAGCGCCAAGAGAACGGCAGTGCAAGAGCTCCTGCTAACAGCCCAGGAGCTGTTCGATCGCCCGACCGACACCAGGGCCGATCGTTGGGCATTCCGCTATCTGGAGTCCAGCCGCCGCCTAGGGCAGGTTCCGCAAGCGATGAGTCCGAACGAGCAACACAAGCTCGCAGAGGAGCAGGCCGACCTGCTGGTCGGGGTGATCTGGGCCGTCCTTGATGGTTTGGGACTCAGCGACGAGGAGTGGGAGAAGGGCCGGCTGATCGCCGAGAAGGCCCTGCAGGCGGTCGTCGAGGAAGGCTGGTCGCCGCGGTGAGCACCCGACACTATGGCGAGATCGTGGGCACCTCTCGGTATACCAGAGGTAAGCGATGGTAAACCGCGGCTGCACCTTCGAGATGCCCGACGGCCTGCTGTGCCGGGCTCCTGCCCTGCGAGGCAAGGCCGTCTGTTACTGGCACGACCCCGACAAGGCCGAGGAGGCGGCCGATTCCAGACGCATCGGCGGGCTCCACCGGCGCAAGGCCAAGAGCGTCGCCACCATCTACGACTTCTCTGGGCTGCGGACAGTGGAGAGTGCCCAGCGGCTGCTGGAGACGGCGGCGATCGAGACCCTGGCTCTGGAGAACTCGATCGCTCGCAACCGCGCCCTCATCAGCGCCGCAGCAGGGGCGGGCAAGCTCATCGAGGTCAGCGACCTAGCAGACAGACTCTCGGCCGTTGAGGCTGCGGTTGGCCCCAAGGCGAACTCCGACGATGTGGCCGCCTTCCCGGCCGAGCCGGACCGATGACCCTCAAGCGTCGCCTCGATGCGATTGAACCGTCCCTCACGCCGACCCAGCTCGTCCTGCGCTGGCTGGCCGAGGCGCATGCCTTTGGCGATATCGAGCCCTACGTGGCCTGCCTGCTTGCTCAGGACCCACCGGTGGCTCCATTGGATCGTCTGGCTCGGGAAGCGGTACGCGGGGCCAGGGCAGCCATGCGCGGCAAGCGACCCGAGCTGGTCGATGCCGCGGTCCGGAGCGCCCTGCGCGAGACGATCTTCCGCTTCGAGCTGGTCATGCGGATCAACGTAGTGGCACACGATCTTGTTGATCGTGAGGCGCTGATCGACGCCGCTCTCGGGGCCCATGTCGATCTTGTCACCAACAAGGAGAAGCGCGAGCCACGGGACGTCGAGTGGCTCGGGCAACTCCGCGACCTGCTCCTATCGCGGGTGGACGAGCTGCACGCGACCGGGAAGGCGCGGACTCTCGTCGAGGAGCGCTACCTAGATGGCCACGACGCCCTCTTCCCCGACCTCGTGAGAGCCTGGGAGGAGCAGGTCAAGGGCACGGAGCTGATCGCTGTCATGGCGGTCCGTCTGGCCGAGCTCGATGGTGTTCCTTCGGCGGCAGAGCCAGACCCGGAGGTGGTCTCCGATCGGACGACCGAACTCGTGGCCGATCTGGTCGAGCCGGCCAAGGCCGACGCAGTGGAGAAGCTCGGTGAGGGAAGGCAAGCGCTCGGCATCGCCTCCGGCTGGGTGCGGGCGAAGCTGGCACCTAAGGCGATCGCTGGTGGCGAGTCGGTCACGGTACAGGAGCTGTGATTGGCGTGCTGGCGAGCGCCCCGCGCACGCCGAACGGTCGGCCGGCGAACGGCAGCAATGTCGTGCGCCCGACACTAGACGCGAGGTGAGGGAGCGCACAGAATGAGCCCGGTTTCCGCAGCGGCGCGACGCGCCGGAGGATCTGCGGCTTCGGCGTCCCCGCCGTGGAATTCGTCACGTTGCAGCCAACGCAGGACTGTACGCATCTCACGGACTGCCATCCGAGCTTCGGCGTCGCTATCGACTGTGGAGGACTGTTCCACCATGAAACGTCGCGCTCTCGCGCTGTGCGCGAGCCTGTTGCTGCTGGGCCTGATGCCGGGGGCGACGCTGGCCGCCACGCCCCCTAGCAGTGCGGCCAATCTCGATCAATGGAACAACCCTGAGACCGGGCACTTCGACAGCGCCGGTTATCTTCTGGGCCAGACCTTCACGGTCGGCAAGACCGGAATGCTCAGTGGCGTCGGCTTGAACTTGTATGTGGGCGCGGCCCAGATCGTCACGGTGGACATCTACGCTCTCAATGCATCCGGGCTGCCCACCGGTTCATCGCTCGCAAGCACGCAAGCCAGCCTCTCAACCCTTGGAACTCGCTGGGTCCATTTCTCCTTCCCTGCGCCGCTCAGCGTCACCAAGAACGCGCAGTACGCGATCGTGTTCAACACGGGCGACTGGACGGCGGCAAACGGTTCCTCCGACACCTACGCCGGCGGCCAGGCATTGTGGCACAATGGCCCATGGGCTGCCCTTTCCGATCCTGCCGACTTCGCCTTCATGACGTTCGTGGACACGGCCACGGCCACGCTCGCCTGGGACAAGCCAAGCATCACCGCGGGTACGAGCACGCAGCTCACACTGACGGGAACGGTGACGTACACGTACGGCAGCGAGGCCGTTGGCTACTCCGCAGTGTTGGATAGTCTCCTGCCCAGCTGGTACGACCCCGCCACCATCGTTATCACCTGCGATTGGGCACCCGGCTGCACCCTCGCAGGCTTGGAGAGCGGATACATAATCGTCGGGGACCCCAGCGGCGCGGCCACGCTGACATTCACCCTGGTCGGTACGGCTAAGCCCCTTGCGGCTGATATCGGAACCCCGGGGACCGTATCCGACTGGGGGGGCTGCCTTCGCTATCCGCCGGCCCCGGACGTTCTGGTTAGCCCGAACCAATCCAGCCCGGGATGCGCTGAGAGCACGGCCAGCGTGCAGGTCGTAGCCGCTCCCGCACCAACGCCCTCACCGACGGCCGCACCGACGGCCGCACCGACGGCCGCACCGACGGCCGCACCGACGGCCGCACCGACGGCCGCACCGACGCCTACGCCCTCTCCGACCAAGTCCCCAACGCCTCCGCCCACCAGCACAGGCGTTGGGTCTGCCCCTGACAACACCGGCGGCACCATCTGGTTCCTGCCGTTGTCCCTGGTCGCCTTCTTCGGCGGCCTGCTGGTCCTCGTCGATCGGCGACGCCGGCGGATGTTCTAGCACTCTCCTGACATGCGCGGCCGAAAGGGCGGCCGTAATCGAAACCTGAACGACGACGGGGCTGCGATCGATCGCAGCCCCGTCTCGATTCATGCGCCGGGCAATCACGCCGGGCTCACCCAGAACCGTGGCCGGAGACGCTCGAGTCGGTCGGCCCACAACGGGGTTCGGACCGAAGTGCCGGACGCCCCGTCACCATGAAACCGTCGTGAGGGGCGTGGACTGATCGGCGGAGGTCGGAGGGCGAGCTTACGCGACGTCCCTTCCTCAGGCCGCCAGGGGCCTGTGAGACCGGGCGTGTGAGCCGGACGCCATCGAGTCGTGACCGTCAGAGCCGGGGAATCAGGAGGCGGCCATCGACCCAGCCTCGCCATCCGTTGACGGCTCTCACCTGAGTCCAGGCGCCGGCGCTCGACTCCACCACAAGCTCGAGTTGCTCCGCAAGCTGGACGACTGGAGGACGTGACGGATCGGGGGCATCCCAGGCGGCCATGCCCCCGGGGGGGGCGAGGTGTGTCGGCATCCAGACGAGGGGCACGACAGCGGGCGTTTGTACCGGTACAGTCGGCTGTGTTGGCGCAGGCTCAGGCACTTGCATTGGCGCGGCCGATTGGGCCGGCGCGACCCAAACCCGGACCGACTTGTCGCCGCCCGAAACGATCAGGTCGCCCTCTGCCGTGACGGCCACCGCGTTGACAGAGCCGGTGTGGCCCTCAAGGGTGCCCTCGAGGCGACCGCTCTTGAGGTCCCAAACACGCACCGTGTGGTCGAGACCGCCTGAGATAACCCGGTTGCCATCGTGGGTAACCGCCAGTGCCCACACGGACCTCTTGTTGCCCTCCAGGGTGGCGTCAGGGCGTACGCCAGCGAGGTCCCACACTCGCACTGGGGTGTCGAGCCAGCCCGAGACGATACTCGCGCCGTCCGGAGTAATTGCTACCGCCCAGACATAGCCGATGGGGCCCTTCCGGGCCAGTTCAATACGGCCGGAGGCGAGATTCCAGACACGCACCGTGTTGTCCCAGCTACCCGAGACGATACGGGCGCCGTCCGGGGTGATTGCTACCGCGCTTACCAGACCGGAGAAGCCCTTGAGGGTGCGCTCAGGGCGGCCACTATCGAGGTTCCAGACTCTCATCGCCTCGTCCTGACCACCCGAGACGATACGGGCGCCATCCGGCGTAATCGCCACCGCCAGTACTTCGTCGGTGTGGCCCTCCAGGATGCGCTCGAGGTGGCCGCTTCGGAGGTCCCAGACCCGCACTGTCTTGTCGCTGCTACCCGAGACGATCCGGGCGCCGTCTGGAGTGATTGCGACCGCTTTCACCTCGCCGGTGTGGCCCTCCAGGATGCGCTCGAGGTGGCCGCTTCGAAGGCCCCAGACCCGCACTGTCTTGTCGCTGCTACCCGAGACGATCCGGGCGCCGTCTGGAGTGATTGCGACCGCTTTCACCTCGCCGGTGTGGCCCTCCAGGATGCGGTCAGCGTCGGACATCCCCTGGACGTCTCCGGTTTCGGGGCTGGGAAGAACCTGCGGCGCATCCCGCTTCTCCGCCAGGACTGCCTTCAAGGCGGCCCCTGAGTTGATGCCTCCCACGAGTTGATCGGACGCATCCACCTGACCAGTTCCGATCAGCGGCTCTGAGGTGACGGCGCCGCCCCGGACAAACCTGGGCGAAGCGGCGATCTTCCCGAAGTCCTCGTTTCGCTCGAGAGCGGCCTCAATCTCATCGAATACCGCGGCATTGGCAATCTGGACGGCAATGCAATACACATTCCCGCTGTATGTGTCGCCTTCGAACAGGGTCGCCCCACGGATCTTCCCGATGTTCACGGCACGCCAAAAGGTCTTCCAGCAGAAGCCGCCGTAGTCCCCGCTGTCGATCTTGCCTATGTCGAATCGGATTCCCAAAGTGGGCACGCCTGGGATCATCGGACCAACCTCCTCAACGTATGTGCGCTTCCCTGAACGCTTTCACACATACCCGAACCACTTCGCCAGGCCCTTTCCCGTCCAGTAGGCAACCCACGGCAAGCCGATCAACGTCATTGCACAGAGGCCAATGACCAGCACCGTCCCCGTGCCCGAGTGCAACCTGTCCCTGAGCTCGCTTCCGTTGACCGCGGCCTGCAAAGGGATGATCACTGCGCCAATCGCAGCGAACTCCAGGGGCATGGACATGGTCGATATGGCGACCAATATGAGGCCGACCCACGCAATCCAGGCGACCGCTCCGGCCACAACGAGGACCGGGCCGCTGGGTGGCCCCATGTTGTGTCCGCCTTTGGTCCAGGCGGTTGGACGAGCATCTACCACGGCTGCGACAAGCGGTACGTACGGCGGCGGAACGGCCGGAGACGGGGGAACGGCGGCGGGCTGCGCGGCTTGTTGAGGCTGAACACTCGGAGGGGCCAGGTCAATAAGCCTGATGGGCTGATCGGAAGCGTGTATACCCACCTGGCTCTTGCCCCCAGCCGCACATGACTGGCGAAGCCAGGTCCACACGTCAGTGAACTGGGTCTGGCCCACCACCATGCCGGCACCGTACAGAAACACGTACGTCCCGTCCGCGTGTCCGCAGACAGTGAAACCTCGACGCATGGCTTCGGCAGTCACAGCGTCGGCTGTCTGCATCGGGACGCAGAGCCCAAACTCCAGGTTCGCGGTTACGCCAGCGAATCTGGCTACCTGCTCCGCCTGGACGGCAGGCGTCATGGATGACAGGTACCCGGCCAGCATCGTGCCAGGCGCTCCGGGCGCCACAGACATCCCATCCTCCGTTTGGGTCGGACCGTGCGAGTCCTATCGGATCTCCGCGCCCTCGGTATCCCCGACGAGTTGGTCCGCCCGTGGCGGCAACTCTTCAGATTGGAAGCCCATAGAACATCAGGGCGCTAGGCCCCTTCCTCTCATAATCTGCCATCGGCGCACGGAGGCTAGGGTGCCCCTGGCGTCCCCAGCAATTGGTCTTGGCTGAACACTAGGGCCCCGCCTTGCGACTCCTCGTACCCCTTCGGAGCACTCAAAAGAGACTAGACGCAAGGTATCAAGGCTGGGAATACGGGTGTTGACCTAATGGATGGGATCCCTTGGCGCCCAGAACAGGCATGCGGCGTCGCTAGCTCGCCCGTCCATCTCGGGCGCATGGTCCGACTCTATGGCTGAATAGATACGGGTCTGGCGAGTCCCGCCCGGCCGGTAGCGCCGACGCGATATGTCGTAGCGATCGATCGGATCTGTTTACGCGAGTAGCCCGGCCTGCCACCGTAGCCCAGTCCGAGCACAGCAACCGAGGAGACGCGTGGCCACTCCAATGGAGACCTTCCAGGCCGAGGCGCCGGATGTCGCATCCGCCTTCGACAGACTGATCGTCGCCCTGGTCGCCTCCGACGGGCTCGACGCCAGGACCAAGCAGATCGCATACATAGCCATCAAAGCCGCCCAGGGCGACGCCACGGCAGTGGCACTACACGTCCCGCTGGCCAAAGGATTGGGAGCGAGTCGCGCCGAAGTACGGGACGCCGTCTTGCTGTCGCTCACAACGTCGGGGCTCACCGGGGTCATGAAGTGCCTACCGGCCGCCCTCCAGGCCTACGACGCCGTCGATGGTGCCGCGTGAGTCGCCACGAGTACGTCGGCGCCTTGGAGGCGATGCTCGCCCGACCCCACGACCCGGCCGGCCTGGCGGACTACCTCGCCTCCAACTCTCGGCTTCCCGGACCTCGAGGCAACCTCGAGCTCGCCGCTGCCTTCGCGGATGCCATGGGCAGCTGCGCCGTGCAATCCGCCTGGCATCACGTGCTGGTCGTATGGGTTGCGATCCCCGCCGATGCCGCGCCAGCCAACGACCCGCGTGAGTTCCTGCCTTTCTGTGCTCTGTTCGCACTGGGGGCGACCTTTCCAGCGGCAGACGCATCCACTCGATCCGAGATCGCGGCGCTGCTCCGTACGACCGCAGGCGACCCGCGCTGGCGAATGCGCGAGGCGGTAGCGATGGGAATGCAGCGGATCGGCGAGGCGGATCGCTTGGCCCTTCGGACGCTGATCGAGAGCTGGCTGGGCGACGCGACGCTCCTGGAGCAACGGGCGATCGTCGCCGCACTCGCTCATCCACCGATCCTGGGCGATCGTCCGACCGTCTTGCTCTCGCTCGATATGAGCCGCTCTTTCGTCTCCGGTATCTGCTCCTTGACTCCCGAGATGCGCCGTACGCAAGAATTCCGAGTCCTCTCGAAGGGCCTCGAATACGCCGTCAGCGTGTTCGTGGCGGCCGCCCCGGTCGAAGGTTTCGCGCTGCTGCGCGAGTTTGCCTCCATCGACGACCGCGACGTGCGTCGCATCGTCCGATCGAACCTTGGCAAGTCCAGACTGAGCCGACCGCACCCGACACAGGTGGCCGAGATATTCCGGCTGATCGGCGGCTGACCCGTTCCCCGTCGACCCAAGCCGGTTCTACGCCCACTATGGCTGCGTCGTGCGCATTCACCCGGTAGGCAGCGAGGCTTTGCTGAACGGCGAACAAGACACCCGCGGCGAACAGAGCTTGCGAGCTTCACCTAGCGGGCTGAAACCAGCACTTTGGTGGCTCCGCCGGAGACTTCAATCACGTAGCGATCCGGTGCATCGGACGCGTCCGGCGACTGGATCGAAAGCCGTCCGGTCCCTTTGTACCTCTGTCCGTCTACGCTGACGTCACTCACACCGCCGTGTAGCTCTAGGCCGCAAGACACGCCGAGTGGCCTCTCGAGAGAGATACGACTGATGCCGCCGGTGATGCTAATCGGCACCACGCCCGTCGGCCGGGGAAGAAGCAGCTCCATCTTGGTTGCCCCGCCGCGCAACTCGAACGATTCGAGCCGCAGAGCCCGCAGGTCGGCACTCCACTGGGAGACCCCGCCGCGCAACTCGATCGACCTCGGGACGTTGGCGTTGAGGACGATCTCGCCCCCATCCTTGCGCCAATGGGGCGAGGCAGAAGTGGTCTGGCCCGCGACCTTCGTTCGCCAGTCGAGCCAGGCGAAGTGCGGATAAGCGACCGTCACGACCCCGCCGCGGACCCTCATGCGAGGAACTGGCCCGGCGAAGTTGGCGCGATACAACTCAGTCAGCGTTGCATCGCCCCGGACCGTCATTCGAGGCGCGCCGGACAGGAAGACCAGCCGCCCGCTCGTCACGCCGCCCACCGGCGCCGAGTAGCTGCCGCCCGCGTTCGCTTCCTCGCTAGGAGCGCGCATCTTCGTCGTCTCGGCGAGAGCGACCTCGCTGCTGCGTCGCAGGAAGTCGACCAGTAGCTGCAGTTGACCCTGGTCGTAGCGCTCGATGACCTCGACCTCCGCGCTCGATATCGATGCGTGCAGCGCGCCGAGCTTGGCGTCGATCCCAGCCACCGGCTCGACAAAAACCCGTCGCCGGTCTACTGGATCAGGGACGCGCTTGACATAGTCGGCCTGCTCGAGCCGATCGACCATCCGGGTCGCCGAACCGGTCGTCAGGCCCGTCAGCTCGGCCAGCCGCCCCACTGTGAGCCGGCCTTCCAACTGGAGAACCTCCAGACATTCGACGTCTGTGCCGGCCAGACCGAGCCGCTCGGCGACCGCCTGGCTGAACAAGGTGGCCTGGCTGCTCTCCTTGCGTATGGCACTCAGGACTGCGGCTATCAGCGCCTGTCTCGAAGCGTCGATTGACATCGTTCATCCGCCCTGGCTATTCTCTGCTCTGCGCAGAGATATCATAGCGCAGCAAAGAGCCAGGGCAATGCACGGGCTCCGGGCGGCTCGATGGATCGGCAGAAACCGGAGCTGATCGGACGACATTCGGGGCCTGCCAGGCGACAGACCGGCGGCCCACGGCCCCACAGCAGCAATGAGAAGGAAGATCGATGGACCTCACAACTGGGCAGTTTGACACCCCCGGCACCGGCGCGGGCGCCTCGACGATCACCCCGTCTGGAGTGGCGCGATGAGCGGCGGCCCGAATCCCCAACCCATGATCGAGACCGTCGGGCTGCGGCGCACCTTCAAGGGCCGCGGCGGGGCAGTCGAAGCGGTCGCCGGCGTGGACCTGCGAGTCAGCGCGGGCGACATATTCGGCTTTCTGGGTCCCAACGGGGCCGGCAAGACCACGACCCTGCGTATCCTCGCCACGCTGCTTGCGCCCACGGCCGGCACCGCCCGTGTGGCCGGCTTTGACGTCGCCCGCCAGGCCCGCGAGGTCCGGACGCGAATCGGTTACGTGGCTCAGTCAGGCGGTTCCTCTCGGGAAGCCACCGGCCGCGAGGAGCTGGTCATCCAGGGTCGCCTCTTCGGTATGAGCAAGGCCAAGGCCACCGCTCGGGCCGCGGAGATCCTCGACGCCCTGGAACTGACTGACGCCGCCGACCGTACGTGCGCCACATACTCGGGCGGCATGCGACGGCGCCTGAACATCGGCATCGGCATGGTCCACCGGCCCGCGCTGCTCTTCCTCGACGAGCCCACGACCGGCCTGGATCCGCAGGCCCGTGCTCGGCTCTGGGACGAGATCCGCAAGTTGCGCGACACCGGAACGACCGTCTTCCTCACGACGCACTACCTCGAGGAGGCGGACGCGCTGTGCGACTGCCTGGCCATCATCGATCACGGCAAGATCGTGGCCGAGGGCTCGCCGAGCGAGCTCAAGCGCGAGATCGCCGGTGACGTTCTGACGATCGGGGTCAACGGTCGCGGTGACGAGGTCGTGCGTCTGTTGGCCGCCCAGCCGTTCGTCCGCGAGGCTGAGCTCCAGGATGGGCTCGTGCGCCTCTTCGTCGATCGAGGCGAAGAGGCGGTCCCGGCCGTTGTGCGCCTTCTCGACGCTAAGGGCTTCGCGCCAGCGACGGTGGACCTCCACCGATCTAGCCTCGACGACGTCTTCCTCAAGAAGACCGGCCGCTCGCTGCGCGAGACGGCGGCGTAGGAGAAGTGACCGATGCGAACCATTCGAGACACCTGGCTCATCTTCGAGCGCTCGCTCACGCTTAGCCTTCGGAATCCGGTGTGGGTGATCGCCGGAATCATCCAGCCGGTGCTCTACCTGCTGCTCTTCGGACCGCTGCTCGGCAACATCGCCAAGATGCCGGGCTTTCCGCCTGGCGGCGCCTTCAACGTGTTCGTGCCCGGGATCCTGGTTATGACCGCGCTCTTCGGCACGAGCTACGTCGGCTTCGGGCTATGTGACGAGATGCGCGAGGGTGTAGTGGAACGGATGCGTGTAACGCCGATGAGCCGCGTGGCCATGCTCCTCGGTCGTTCGCTCCGGGACGTGACGCTACTCGAGGCTCAGGCCGTGATCCTCGTGATACTTGCGATTCCCTTCGGCCTCGAGATCAACCTCGGCGGCGTGGCGGTGGCCTTCGTACTGCTGGCCCTAGTCGGGTTGATGATGTCGCCCGTCTCGTACACGCTGGCTCTCATCCTCAAGAGCGAGGACTCGCTGGCGCCGGTCGTGAACGGTGTGGCGGTACCGCTGCTCCTTCTCTCAGGAGTGATGCTGCCGATGTCGTTCGCGCCCGATTGGCTGCAGACAATCGCCAAGTTCAATCCTCTGTATCACGCAGTCGCCGCCATCCGGGCCCTTTTCAACGCCAGTTATGGAGACACGGAGATCGCGTTCGGCGTGACCCTGTTGGTCGCCCTGGCCCTCGTAACCATCACTCTTGGGGCTCGCACCTTCAGCCGCGCCGCGTCATAGCCGCTCACACCTAGGCGAAGCGGCGTCGCTGCGCAAACGAAGAGACGGACGTGACCGTGACCTGGGCACGTTCGAGACCATGACCTGCTCGTGTAGCCCGCGCGCCGAAACGATGTCGCTCGGCGAACCCTGCTCTCCCGTTCCGCCTATGGCACGAAGTACCCGGTGACGTCGAAGATGACCTGGGCGGTGGGACCCAGGGTGGAGGCGGCATAGGTGACCGAGAGGGTGCCTCCGGCACCGAGAGCCACCGTGACCGCGTTGGCCCGGTCGTCACCGAGCGGGAAGTTGAGAGTCGAGCTGGTCGGGTTGTTCATCGCCAACGGACCGATGTACAGGAAGCCTCCGCTGGTCTGCTGCGTGACCGTCAGGTTACCGGTGACCGCGATGGCCCCCGCGAGCACCCCACCATGACCCGTGACCCCGAAGCTCTGGGCCACATGGGAGCTGAAGATGCCCAATCCACCGGTGTGATCGCGGGAGTCGAGGATGCGAGCCGGAGTTAGCGGCACGTAGATGGCGCCGCCCATGTCGGGTGTGAAGTAGCCGGTCACATCGAAGATCACCTGCGCGGTGGGACCCAGGGTGGAGGCGGCATAGGTGATCGAGAGTGTGCCTCCGGCACCGAGGGCCACCGTGACCGCGTTGGCCCGGTCGTCACCGAGAGGGAAGTTGAGAGTCGAGGAGGTCGGGTTGTTCATCGCGATCGGACCGACGGACAGGAAGCCTCCGCTGGTCTGCCCGGTTGCGGTCACGTTGCCGGTCACGGCGATGGCTCCGGCAGGCACGCCGCCGTGGCCCGTCACCCCGAACGTCTGGGCCACATGGGAGCTAAAGACGCCCAGGCCGCCGGTGTGATCGCGGGAGTCGAGGATGCGCGATGGAGTGAGGGCATGGTAGGTGGCGCCGGTCGCATCGGGTGTGAAGTAGCCGGTGACATCGAAGATCACCTGGGCGGTGGGACCCAGGGTCGAGGCGGCATAGGTGATCGATAGGGTGCCTCCGGCGCCGAGAGCCACAGTTACTGCGTTGGCCCGGTCGTCACCGAGTGGGAAGTTGAGAGTCGAGCTGGTCGGGTTGTTCTGAGCGACAGGACCGATCGAGAAAAGAGGCAGGAGTATACGCCTCGTGCGAGGGACGACCGCGCAGCGACGATCCGGTCGGAGGTTCGACTGGATGCTGAAACTTGGGTCGATCACGCGATTACCCATGGGAGCACAGAGAAGGCCCCCGGAGGCTTACCACCGCGAGGCCTTCTCTTGTCTTGTCGCGAACTGCTCAGTCTGTCTGGAGAGTAGCCAGTGTCTTGAAGTACCAGTACATGTAGGGGGCGAAGAGAGCCACGAGAACGAGGCCCTTCACGATGCCGAGCGAGCTAGGGAGCACCGCGATCAGCGCGAGCGCGGCTGCCATGACAGCCAGCTCTCTGAGCTGTACTCGAGTTCTCAGATGCCTGTCAGTGATGAGTCGATTCTTGAGCGCCATGAGGGTGGACCCTACCAGCGCCATGCCAACCCAGAGAAAGAGGGCCGAAGAGTCCGTCGACCCGTCCAAGTTCTTGCTGGTGTAGCCGAATGTTGCAAACCCGTACAAGGCGCCGTAGGCGACTATGTAGGCCCACAAGGAGCGGCTTCGGAGGCGCTCGGCCGACTCGCTCACGTTATGTCTCCAATTGGCCCGATTCGGCTGCTAGTTGCAACCGCACCAGTTGTCCAGCACGAAGCTCGGGATGGGCCAGGGCCAGTTCCAACTGAAGCCGAAGTAGACGCCCTCGTGGTGGAAGTAGCCCTGCATGATCTTGTTTCCGATCTGCCCGATTGTCGCAATCCCGATGAGGCCCAAAATGCCGCCGAGCACAGTTCCATAGACAGGCGCGACGATCGAGGCCACGAGGTCCAGCGCAGACAACAAGACCCAGGGACCAGCCATTGCCGCGCCGATGAGGAAGACCCCCACGTCGGAGAAGGTAAAGTAGATTACCAAGCCACTCGTTGACAGATCCGGGTGGACTATTCCCGTCTTGGGGGCGGTGGAAGCCGCTGCCGCTGCCGCTGCTACCGCCGCCGCACGCTGCTTGTCAGTGGCCAGAATCGTCTGGATCATCTGGACGTCAGAAGCGCTCAGTTGATACTTCGTCTGCACGACTGAGAGCGGATCCTTCAGGGCGAGCGCCCCATTGACTCCGGTGAACTCGTTCCAAAGGCCATTTCGCGACAGTCGTGCCATGGCGGCCTTGATTTGTGCCGATTGAGCGGCCGTCAGCTGCACGCCGTTCTCTGGCACTGTGCCGCTTGCAACCGGGATGGGTACGATCGCTTTGGGAGCCGCTGCGGCGGCAGAGCCGGTTGTCGCGAACGCCCCCGTGACTGCTATCGCTAACGCCAAGAACAGGGCTCCCGCTTGTCGCGGATCGCGAAACTTCCGTCCTAGCATTCCGAACCCCCGTGGCTGGCCAGCATTACTCACGGAAGGGTCCCAGCCACTCCCCCCAGAGACGCGTCGGAAATCCCGCCGTGTGTGCGCAGGCTATCAACACCCACTTGACTGGCCCATGGGACATCTTGCCTAGACCCACGGCGTTCTCTCAACGCGTGTCTGGTCGCTGCGTGCGGCTCGTCGGTACCGGGCCCCACGGCCCAGCCCTCTGCCGCCAGTCCGACCCAGACGCCGGGCCCGGGGCCACTGCCTCCGAGATCTTCCAGGAGAGTCGGAGCGGCGCAGACGCCTCCGCTCCGATTGATTTGGGTCACTCACTGGGCGCCCAGGAGGGAGCGTGCCGCCACCAGAGCACCGGTGGCACCCTCGACCCCTGGATCCAGCTCTACAACGACGACAACGTCCGGCCGGTCCATGTGATCCCGGTCCAGGCCGTTCCCGGGCCCACTCCCGGCGTCTCGAGCTCAACCGGGAGCGGGGGAAGCGGTCCAGGGGATAGCGTGGCGACCGCCTGAGTCGGCAGAAGCGGAGGCGCCGCGCTCGGGCCTGGACATCCCCTCCCCCGAGAACAGCGAGCATAAGCCAGGCTCATCGCGCGAACAGATTGACAGTCAGAAGCTCAGCTCGACAAGGGCGGATCGGCTCACCACGACGTGTACTGGCCAGGGCCCAGCGTCATGCCGCTCGAGCGATTACCTGGCCAACCTGCTCACGGGTCGCTCCGAGCCCCAGAAGCGACTTGACGAGCAGATCCACGGAAACGGAGGCGTCCGCCGCCTCCATCTTGGCGAATCGCGATTGGCTCGATCCGAGGCGTTTCGCCGTTTGCGCCTGTGTCCACCCCTGCTGCATGCGAACGTCACGGAGGAAGTGGGCGAGGGCAAGCTTGAGCTCCACGAACGCCGCCTCCTCGGGGGTGAGTTCGAGGAAATCCTCGGCGTTCCCCACGCGCCAGCCGGCACCTTCGAGGCGATCCTCCTTGTTCTGATCCATCGTCAGTTCACTCCCTTTAGCCGACGACATCGTCGTACCGGCGGAGTCGCCGTTGGCAGGCTTCGATCACGTCTTTGGGCGTCGCTTGCGTCTTCTTCTTGAACACTTCCGCGATCACGATCGCGTCGTCATCGATCCGATAGACGACCCGCCAGGTTGCGTCCTCGTCCACGATCCGCAGTTCGTGGCACCGCTTGCCGATCGAGGGCATGGGTCGTGAGCCAGGCATCCCGAGCGACTCGCCCTGCTGTATCCGCCGCAGCAGCACGCCAGTCTCGATGCGTGCCTGTTGAGACAGTGGAGGGGCTCTCACCTCGCCGTGCAGCCAGACCAGCGGCCTGTCATCCGTGCTCACGGTCGCCAGTATATGTCCGATCCGACATAGTCGTCAACCGTCCCGCGGGCCGCCTAGTGACTCAGCGCAATTGCCTACTTCGCAATTCCCACCCCGCATGCCACCAGGCTCTCACGTCGAGCACCGACCTAAGATCTACTCCTCACATGCTCGCCAGGTGGCGGGGGCCAACGCCCGTGGCGCGAGGAATCTCACAGAACTAGCGCGGGGCCGATAGAACCAGCGCTGGGCGATGGGCATCTGACATCAATCAGTTTGGTCGGGGCGGGCATCTGACTATCCTGGCCGACCGAGTGGGCATCTGACACATCGGTTGTCGCCGGCGACGCCACTCAGGGAACGGGGGTTACTGACGCCTCGGCAGGGATCGGGGTCAGGTAACCCACTGGAATGGGTGGCGCGCCCGGAGGGATTCGAACCCCCGACCATCTGATCCGAAGTCCGCTTCCCGTCGAGACGAGCAGGTAGAGTCGATTCGTGCGTAGAACGGCCATCGCGAGGGCACCGTTCTCTTCGATTCCGGGGTGAGTCTGGATCCCGCCCCGGAGGGAGTCTTGATCCCATCGCGTGAACTTGGAAGAGTCCGATGCCCTCGTCGGCGTCGGCTTTCTTCAAATGGCCACGACGAGAACCCGGATTGTACCTGTGAACAGGCGGGACGATTCCTCGCCCCGCCTGTGGGATCGCGATCTAGCGGCTGTCGATCAGCTCGGATTGCGCAGGCGGATGCGGATGTCGCCGCCACCCGCGGTGTCGTCGCGCCAGCCCAGGTAGACCTGGGTAGCCGACGCGGTGATGGACGGATGCGAAGAGGCTCCGGCCTGGTCGCTCCACTTCTCGGCCGGTCCGCAGCGCGTGACCGAACTCGTTCCCGACCCGGCCTCGCACTGAGCGCCCCAGATGGCGCTGGTCGAGCGGGTGTCGTCCCAGGCCACGATGACCCCGCCATCGGCCTTGACCGCCAGGGCCAGGCCGGTAGCAGGCTTGGCCGAGGAGTCGCTGGCCTGGACGCTCGCGTTCCACGTCCCGCCGCTGGTGCGGTTGACGACCCGGACCTGGGCGTTGGTGGTGCGACCGTCCAGATAGGCGACCAGCGGCAGGTTGGCCGAGGTCAACCCGATCCGCGGGCTCTTGTCGAGCGAGGAGGAACCCGAGTCGTCGCTGACCTTGGTGTTGGTCGACCAGGTGGTCGCGCTCGGGCCCAGGGAAGCGATGTAGATGTCGCCGCCGCCAGTCTGGTTGTCCTGCCAGGCCGCCCAGGCCGTGCCGTCGGTCGCCACCGCGACGTCAGGAGCCGCCTTCACGGCTGAGGTGTTGCTCGTGACCTTGTAGTTGGTCGACCAGGTCGTGGATCCTGCCGGCAGGCGGGCGGAGTAGATGTTGACCTGGCTGGAGCGGGCGTCATACCAGACCGCCACCGCGATCCCGGCCGAGCTGACCGAGATACGCGGGTTGCTCTGGACCGCCGTGCCGGTGTCGGAGTTGACCTTGATGTTGGCGCTCCAGGTGGTGCCTGTGCGCTTGGCGAAGTAGATGTCGGTGTTGGTAGAACCGTTTCGATCGTCGGCCCAGACGACATAGAGGTTGCCCGAGCCATCGATCGCGATCGAGGGCGTCCGCTGGCCGGCAGAGCCTGTGTCGGCGTTGAGCTTGGTCTCAGCAGCCCAGACCCCGGTGGTCGGGTTGCGAGAGCTGAAGTAGATGTCGGTGTTGCCGTTGCGGCTGTCCTCCCAGACCGCGTAGACAGTGCCGTCCGAGCCGACTGCGTAGGAAGCGTTGTCCTGGAGAGCGGTGCCTGTGTCGGTGTTCACCTTGGCGCCCGCGGCCCAGCTGATCGAGCGGACGTAGCTCTTGGGTGTTGCGCCGGCGGCCGGCGGATTGGCGATGGCGCCTTCGCGGTTGCCGGCCTTGTCGATCGCGACCGTGAGGATGTCATAGATGCCGGCGCCAGAGCCAAAGGTCAAGGTGAAGGAGCCCGAGGCGGCCGTGCTGGTACCGCCGGCCGTCCAGGCGCCCGGGGTCGCGCCGTCGTTGGTCCGGTATCGATACCAGAACTCGACGGATTGGAAACCCGAGCCATTGGTGTTGTCGGAGGCCGAGTACGTGAGCGAGATGCTCGATGCCGAGCTCGTGGACGGCGGGGCCGTGATCGAGCTCGTGGGCGCCACGTTGTCGAGGACGGTGGTGGCGTCCGCGGTGCTCGGTGCGGCCTCGGTGTTGCCAGCGACATCGGTCGCCCGGGTGTAGAAGCGGTAGCTGCCGGAGCCCGACGTCAGCGTGACGTTGAACGATCCCGAGGTTCCGGTCGCAGGCGAGCCGATGGAGCTGTAGCTCGACCAGGACGTTGACCCTGGAGCCTCGTAGCTCACATACAGCGTCACCGAGCCGATGCCCGAACCGTTGGGCTCATCGGCCGCGGTGAAGGGCACCGACAGGCTCGTGCCGTTGATCAGCGCCGGCAGCGAACCAGCCTGGGACGTCGGCGCCGTCGTCTCGTAGATGGTGGTCGCGTAGCCAGAGGTCGGCGCGGCCTCGAGGTTGCTGGCCGCATCGGTCGCTCGGGTGTAGAACTCGTAGCGGCCGACCGAACCGAGCGTGACCGAGATCGGCGAGGTGGTGGTCGGCGACCCGACGGTGGTGAAGGATCCAGAAGGCGTGCCGCCGAGAGTGGTGTAGCGTTCGTAGAGCTGAACCGAGCTGACGCCCGATCCGTTGGTATCGGTCGCGGTGAAGGGCACGGACAGGGTTGTGCTATGGACGCCGGCCGCTGGCGTTGCCCTCGAGATCGGGGCCGTGACGTCGTACACGGTGTAGGCGTCGGGCGACGAAGGGGCAGCTTCGGCGTTGTTGGCCTTGTCAGTGGCCAGGGTGTAGAACTCGTACTTGCCTTCTGTGGTAAGGGTCACGGTGACCGGCGAGGTCGCGCCCGGTACGATCTTGGAATAGGAACCGGCTGATTGGCCCGGCGCCGTGAAGCGCTGGTAGAGATCGACCGAAGCTAGCCCGGAACCGTTGGGATTGTCGTTGGCCCCAAAGGTGATCGTGACCGTGTTCGTGTTCCGTGACGTTGTGACCGCAGAGGCTTGCGAGGTTGGCGCGGTCGTATCAAGGATGGTGGAGGCGTCGGCAGAGGTCGGAGCCGGCTCGGTCCCGCTGCTTCCTACGCCTTGTGTGTAGAACTCGTATAGGCCTGGACCCTTCGAAAGCGTCACAGTGAACGTGCCGCTCGTCCCCGGTGAGGGCTTGCTGGCCACTTGCGTGTAGCCGCCTGAAGGGTTCCCGCCCGGTGTCGTCCAGCGCTGGTACAGCTGAATGGAGGTTGCCGTTCCGCTCGTGACCGTATATGGGACGGGAAGCGAGGTCGACTTGACCGCGGCTGGCAGCGGGCCCGCTTGCGTCGCCAGGACGGGCGCATCGAGCACGGTGTCGGTCGTCGTCGTACTGGTGGTCGTGTTACCGGCGTAGTCGGTGGCGATCGTCCGGAAGTGATAGGTGCCGTATCCGTCGGCCAGGGTCAGGGCGGCCGTACCACTCGAAGCTGGATCGTTTACGGTCGAGAGCGTCGACCATGCACCGAAGTATCCGCCGGAGCCTTTGAACTGGCGCTGGATCTGAAGGGTCTGAACGCCCGAACCGTCGCCGTCCTCGGCTGCGTATGCGATCGTCTGGGAAGGCGAACTGATGTGGGCCGGCAACGACGTCACTGACGTCGTCGGGGCTGTCCGATCAAGGACCGTGAATGTCTCTGCCGTTGCTGGAGGGAGTTCGCCATTGCCGCAGTTGTCCCATGCGTTCGTATAGAACTCATAGCGGCCATCACCGTTGAGCAGGTAGACGGTCCGAGGCGAAGTGGTGCCCGAAGTCCTCACGAAGCTCCAGCCCGACCAGTCAGGGGAGCCGGCCGCCTGGAAACGCTCGTAGATGTCGACCCCGCCAACACCGGAGCTGTCGTCTGTGGCCGAGTAGGTTATGGAAACCGAGTTCGACTTCACGAGCGGGGCAAGTGGACTAGGGGACGATGTCGGCCGGACGCTGTCGATCATGGTCCAAGCCTGCGGTTCACCCGGGCCAGCCTCAACGTTTCCTGCGAAGTCCGTGGCAACCGAAGTGAATTGGTAGGTCCCGTCGCAATCGCTTACGCACGATGCAAACGTCGGCACATAGAACACCGGCGACACGGGATTGAGGTGTGTACTCAAGAGTTGCCATGGTCCAAAGTTCGACGTACCAGGAGGCGCGACGCGATAGTAGACGTCGAGCTTCGCCACGCCTGAGTCGTCGTCGGACACTTCCGCATCGTTACCAGTATTCAGGTAGGTCGTGTAGGTCGGCCAGGCCATGAGTGTGGATGTAGGGGCAACCGTGTCGAGGATGATCGAGGCGTCGGGACTTGCAGGAGCGGCTTCCCTGACTCCAGACTGCCCGTCGATTGCGATGGTGTAGAAGCGGTAGGAGGAGCCCTCGCCGCCAGCCAGTGCGGCGACGAGCGGGTCCGGCGCCGTCACTGTGGCCACGGGGACCGGGGTGGTATAGGTGCTGGATCCGGCCGGAGCAGAGCTCTCCCACAGCTCCACCTGGCCCGAGCCGGACGCGAAGTCGGCCGAATACGGCACGTTGAGTGGCGTCTTGTTGGTGCCTACCGGCAATGCGCCGACCGACGAGCTTGGGTCGTTCCCGGTCGTGTAGTGAGTGCCAGCCACCTGCGTCGGCGGCCACTGCTCGTAGTTGCCAGCCTGGTCCCGCGCCGCGAGGGCGACCTGATAGAAGCCCTGACCGGAGGTGAGCGGAATGTCGGCGGAGGTGGCCGGCATGCTGACGGTGGTGAGACCGTTCCAGGAGCTCCAAGTCGCATCCTGGTTGGCCCGGTACCTGGTATAAACGTACATGGTTGCAACGCCGGAGCCGTTGCCGTCCGAAGCTGTGAATGGGACCGCAATGGTCGGCGAGGATGTGCGGGCAACCACCTGGCCAATCGCCGACGTGGGAGCCACGGTGTCCGAGATTACCCACGTGTCAGCAGAAGACGGCGGCGCCTCCCTCACTCCTGTGCGCATGACGGCGATGGAGCGGAACTCGTAGCGTCCGTCAGAGCCCAACTGGTAGCACACGTTCTGGCCAGGCTCGCCGGAGCCCACCTCAATCCACCCAGAGAAGACCGATGAGCCAGGCGGCGCGTAGTTCTCCCAGAGCTCATACGGGGCGTTTGACGTGACCGTCATGCACACGCGTCCGCCCTGACGAGCAATGCCCAGCGGGTCAACGTGAGAGTCAGGGGCGGGCTCAAAGTCCGTTGACGCCATCGCGAGGGTCGGAGCGGCCTCGGCGTTACCCGCGAGGTCGATCGATGAGGCAGCGAACTGGTAATACCCCTCGCCTTTGGGGAAGCTGAATGTCAGCGTGCCTGAGGCACCGCACGTCCCAATTGATGTCCAGGTCGGAGGGAAGCCGTCTGGCGTGGGTGACCATCGGTAGTACAGAGTCGTGCTGGCTACGCCTGAGCCCGCGTCGGTAGCGCCGCAGCCGAGTTCGTAGCTGCTCGTAGTGACCGTTCCCGGCGGCAGACTGATGGTCGATGTCGGCGGAGTCCTGTCCAAAAGCACTGACACATCGGCAGCTCCAGGCGGATCCTCCTGGCCGGCTACGCTGTCGACGGCGACGGTGTAGAACTCGTATTGGCCGTCGGCCAAGAGCGCGAGGTTGATGGGCCACGTTGACGTCGTCAGAGCCATCCACCACGGCCCAAAGGAGGAGTCGCCGACGAGCTTTGTTCGTTGCCAGAGCTGGACAACGCCGCTGCCTGATGGGTAGGCCGCCCAGTACTGGAGCGATACCTGACTCGACGTGATGGTGGTGCTGGCAAGCGGAAGGATTGCCGATCCGAGCTGCGGCACTGTCGGGTCGAGGATCGTGGTCGCGTCCGCTCCCGGGTCGTAGCAATTGCACATCCAGTCCCAGACCTGTGGCGGGGCCTCGCGATGCCCAGCAGCGTCGACGGAGATTGCGTAGAAGTCATACTGGCCCGGTCCCTGATTGAGCTGTGCGAAGAACGGAGAGGTGGTCCCGGACGCGACCATCTGGTAGCTCGAGCTCGGGCCTCTTTCCCACAACTCGACCGAGGTGACGCCAGATCCACCGAAATCGGACGTGGCGAAAGGAACCTGGAGGTTCACGCTGGAGACTCGCGACGGCAGAGCCAGCGATGAACTAGGCGTTGTCGTGTCAACCAGCGTGGAGGCATCCGCAACCAGCGGCGCGGGCTCCTGACGCCCAAGGTTGTCCACGGCGACGCTGTAGAACTCGATCGGACCGTCCCAGCAGCCATACGGCTCGCCGCCCACGAAGGACGAGCTGAGATTCGACGTCTCACCAAGGTAGCCCCACGCGGGCCAGTCCACGGAGCCAGCCGCCCGGCAACGGTAGTAGAACTTCACCTTCTGGACACCCGCACCGTGGTCAACGACGCTGAAGGGCAACGTCGCAGCTCGGACGGTTACGAGCGGTGGAAGGGCGCCGACCGAAGATGACGGAAGAGTCGTCGAGTAGATGACGGTGGCGTCGGCTGTTTCTCGTTGCGGCTCGTACTGCCCTAGTGCGTCGATGGCACGGGTGTGGAGTTCGTAGCTGCCCTCGCCATGCGTGAGAGTCACGCTCAGTGGCGACTGGGAACCAGAGGAAAGCAGCTCCCACGCGCCGGCTGTGCCACCATCTGGTGTGTAGCGCTGCCAGACCTCGACACTGCCGGCGCCGCCTGGAAACGTCGCCGTGAAAGGAATCGAGAGTTGGGGCGTGGGCGTCGCGGTGTTGATCGTCGGCGCAACCGCCGACGTGGGCGTCGGAGGACTGAACTGATCGTAGGTGTACGCCGGACTGGTCGCGGCGGCATCGACTACGTCGGTAACGGAGGCATCCGAGTCCTTGTAGACCGTCAGCCCATCGACCACGTATGGGCCGTCTTTGCCGCTCGTCCAGATCTCCGAACCGCCAAACGACGTGGTGAAGGAGTTGGTTCCGGCGTTGAGTTGGATCACCGCACTTGTTCGCGCCACCTGGCTGCCGTCGGGCGCCGTCAATCCGGCAACCACGCGATACGCACCGCCAGTGTCAACCGTGACGTTTCCAGATAAATCGAGGCGTTCATACAGCCCGTTGCCGTTTGAGTCGATCGGCACCATCGCGACCGACGTCCGGTCGATGAGCACGGGGAAGTGCTGGAACACCTTGTAGTTGTAGGCCTGCGTCAGGCCCATGCCGGCGGCTGCCGCTTCGACAGCGCCGTCGGTCGTGTCTGTGATGCGCAGGTTCACGAGCCGGTATGGACCTGAGATCCCGGCGTTGTAGATCGCCTGACCGACGAAGTCGATCGGGACCTGTTGGGTGCCGGCCACGAGATGCACATCTGCACCAGCGGTGTCGATCTCTTC
>Ga0182021_10001679_pt1 | contig 25628 bp, 20 predicted proteins | sample 612E3MmetaG_FD_120493 | JGI IMG/M metagenome (GOLD analysis project Ga0182021, IMG submission 120493) | Permafrost microbial communities from Stordalen Mire, Sweden - 612E3M metaG (Illumina Assembly) | ecosystem: Environmental > Terrestrial > Soil > Wetlands > Permafrost | place: Sweden... | reverse complement strand
TTTGATAAGCTGTCGCTGGTGGAACTGCTCGACCTCTTCGGTTCGCTGTACGGCAGGCGCGTCGATCCTCTCGGTCTCCTGGAAGAGGTCGAGCTTGCCGACAAAGCCAAGGCACAGGTCAAAGAGTTGTCGGGGGGGCAAAAGCAGCGGTTCTCCATCGCAGCGGCGCTGGTGAACGATCCGGTGGTCCTTTTTCTGGATGAACCGACGACGGGACTTGATCCCCAGGCGCGCCGACACCTCTGGGGGGTGATCAAACGCATTCGTTCCGAAGGGAAAACGATCGTCCTCACCACCCACTCGATGGATGAGGCGGAGGAATTGTGCGACAGGGTGGCGATTATGGATGCGGGAAAGATCGTTGCCCTTGCCCCCCCTCTTGCCATGATCGAAAAGCTCGTTGCGGGCGGCTTCAAGAAGGATCGCGTGGAACGGCTTGCGAGTCTGGAGGACGTGTTCCTGCACCTGACGGGACACGCATTGCGGGATGAATAACATGCGGACAGGGGCGATGGCAAACGCGGGAGTACACATGCGCGCTCACGGGGATTCGGGCGGGGGAAGAGCGGGAGATGTCCCTCAAGGCATCCGTGTCGATTCGAACAACGACCGCAGTCTTTTCTCGTCCGGGCGGCCGCGATGAGACTTAAATGGAAGCTGACCGTTGCGTCGACCAAGATGTTCTTCCGTCAGAAGGAGGCGATCGTCTGGACTCTCCTGTTCCCCCTGTTTATCGTCGTTCTCTTCGGCTTTGTGAAGTTTGACGGCATCGGCCGGATGCATCTCGGTGTCGTCAATGAGGCAGGGGCCAACGGCGCGCAGCTCCTGGGGAAACTGTCCGGGGTCAAGACGTTCGAGATTGCCGAAGGGCCGCGCGATGCGGAGGTTGCTGCGCTGGGAAAAGGCGAGCGCGACATTGTTCTGGTGATTCCCAAAGGGTTCACGCCTGGTGGCGCGGAGGCGCTGACCGCGTATGCCGACCCGGAGGCGCGGCCGAGAGAAACGCAGCTGGCCGTCCTGGTGTTGCAGCGTGTTCTTGACGAGGACGCGTTTGCAGCGGCACCCCAGGTCCGGCGGTCCATCGTCACAATGGAGCCGGTGAAGACGCGGAATCTGACCTATATGGATTTCCTTCTTCCCGGGGTCCTCTCGATGTCGATCATGCAAATGGGAATCTTCGGCGTCGCGTTCAGCTTCGTCTCTCTGAAGAAGCGGGGGATCCTCCGCCGCCTGTGGGTCACCCCCATCAACCCCAGTGATTTTATCTTCGCGCAGGTGGCCACGCGTCTCCTGACCCTTATGGTACAGATGACCGTCATGATCGGCGTCGGCTTCTTCTTTCTTCACCTGCACTTTATCGGCAATTTCCTCGTCCTGTATCTGTTGGGGATTCTGGGCGCGGTGGTGTTCCTCGGCATCGGGTTTGCCCTTGCCGGCATTTCCCGTTCGGAAGATCAGGTCGCCCCGCTGGCAAATGTCATCACCCTGCCGATGATGGCCCTCTCGGGCATCTTTTTCAGCCGCACGAATCTCCCCGGCTTCCTCCGGGTACTCACTGATTACTTCCCGCTCACGTATCTTGCGGACGGGGTCCGGAGTGTGGCCATCGACGGGGCGACGCTCTCCCAGGTGCTTCCCCAGGTGACGGGTCTTGCTGTCTGGGCCGTACTTACGTGCGGCATTGCCGTCCGACTCTTTCATTGGGAATAGCTGCGTCACACTACACACACGAGAAAGGAGCACATCGTGAGAAAGATCCTTAGCTGTCTCATCCTGCTGCTTGTTGTCCCCGTCCTGCTCCCCGGACAGGTCAACATCCAGTACACACAATACGATCTGCCCAACGGGTTGCACGTCATCCTCCATCGCGACACATCCGTTCCGGTCGTCTCCCAGGTCATGGCGTACCATGTGGGCTCGAAAAACGAGCAGCCGGATCGGACCGGCTTCGCGCACTTTTTCGAACACCTCATGTTCGAGGGATCGCCCAATATCAAGAGGGGCGAATTCATGAAGATCGTCCAGAACGCCGGCGGCACGCTGAATGCGTTCACCACCTTCGACAAGACGGTGTACTTCATCACGGCCCCGTCGAACCAACTCGAACTTCTCATGTGGCTCGAGTCGGAACGGATGCTTCATCTCAAGATCGACTCGATCGGTGTCGAGACCCAGCGCGGTGTGGTGAAGGAGGAAAGGAAGCAGAGCCTGGAGAACAGGCCGTACGGGAGCATCCTTGAGGAGACCATGCAGCATGCCTACAAGGTCCATCCGTACCGCTGGACGCCGATCGGCACCGCCCAGTACATCGACAGGGCGACGATCGACGAGTTCCGTCGGTTCTACAAGGCCTTTTACGTGCCGAACAATGCCTGCCTTGTGATTGCGGGCGACATCGACATCGCGCAAACGAAGGAACTTGTGCAGAAGTACTACGGCGACATCCCGCGGGGAACCTCGGCGATCTATCGTCCCAGTGTGGTGGAACCGCCCCAGCAGGCGGAGATCAGGGATTCCGTGTTCGACAACATCCAGCTCCCGGGCGTCATCGAGGCGTATCATATGCCCGCGCAGGGCACCGCGGATTATTACGCCCTCAGCATGCTGACAACGATCCTCTCCGGGGGAGAGAGTTCGCGCCTGAACAAGCGGCTTGTGGACAATGACAAGATTGCGATAGCGACCGAGTCCATCCCGATGGATCTCGAGGATCCGTCGGTTTTTATCGTCCTTGCCATCACCAACTTTGGCAAGACGGCCAAGGAAGCGGAAACGGCTCTCGATGAGGAGATCGGGAAAGTGCAGAAAGATCTTATCTCCGATGATGAGTTTACAAAGATCAGGAATCAGGAAGAGAAAGCGTTCATCGAGAAGAATGCAACCGTCCAGGGGAAGGCAATGGAGCTTGCAAACTATTATCTCTTCTTCGGCGATTGCGGACTGATTAATTCGGAAATCACCAAATTCATGGCCGTAACGAAAGAGGATCTCCGGCGCGTCGCCCAACAGTATCTCACGCCGAAGAACAGCACCGTGCTGTACTATCTTCCCAAAGCCAAAGCCAAGTAGATCATAAGGGACAACAACCATGAAACGAAAAATTTCAGCAGTGCTGATCCTCCTGGTCTTCGCCGCGGGCACGCTCTTTGCCCAAGTGGACAGGACCGTGATGCCGGCTCCCGGTCCGGCACCCGCTGTGGCGTTCCCGGCGTACGAAAAATTTGTCGCTTCGAACGGCATCCGCGTCATTGTCGTGAAAGACACGAAACTGCCGACGATCGACGTCCAGCTCCTCATCGACCGCAAACCGATCCTCGAAGGGGACTACGCCGGATACATCGACATCGGCGGTCAGATGTTGCGGCGGGGGACAACGACCCACAACAAGGATCAGTTGGACAATGCGATCGAATTGATCGGCGGATCGATCCGCTCGTCGGGGACAAGCGTGTTCGCGTCGGGTCTCTCGCGCTCAACCGAGGACCTGGTGAAATTGATGGCCGAAGTGGTTCTCCAGCCCACGTTCCCGCAGGATGAACTCGACAAAGTGATCGAACAGACCGTCTCGGGGCTGAAATACCGGAAGACGGAACCCACGGCGATCGTGGAGGTCATTCGAGGGAAGCTTCTCTTCGGAGAGGGACACCCCTACGGCGAAGTGGAAACCGAAGAAACCGTCAAGAAGGTGACCCGCGAGAAGTGTCTTGAAATGTACAATACATACTTCAAGCCGAATGCTGCGATCATGGCATTCGTGGGAGATATCGATGCAGGCAAGGCCATGGGACTTGTGGAAAAATACTTCGGCGGATGGCAGCAAGGGACCCTCCCCGCGCCTCTGTATGCAGATCCCAGGCCGCTCCCGGCGGTGACCGTTGCGCTGGTCGACAGGGCCGACGCGCCCCAAAGCGTCGTCAGGGTGTCGGAAGCAATCTCGCTTGCGCGCACGTCGCCGGACGTTATCCCTGTGATGGTGATGAACACAATCCTCGGCGGCGGAAGCGCGTTCCGGCTGTTCACCAACCTCCGCGAGAAGCACGCGTACACCTACGGCGCCTACAGCAGCATGAACCCCGATGAATTGATGGGCTCGTTCACCGCAATGACCTCGGCGAAGAGCGCTGTGACCGACAGCGCGATCACCGAGATCCTGCGCGAAACCAGACGGATCAGGGATGAAAAGGTGGGCGAAACGGAACTCCAGATGGCAAAGAACTTCGCCAGCGGAAGTTTCGTCCGCAGTCTGGAAAACCCCGAGACCATCGCAGAAGACGCGATCACGATCGAACGGTACAAGCTCCCATCGACCTATTACCAGGAGTACCTCAGGAAGATCGACATGGTCAGCGTCGACGATGTCCAGAGGGTTGCCCGGACGTACATCGACCCTGAGAAATTGCTCGTCGCCGTTGTTGGCCCGGCTGCAAGCGTCAAGGCAAAGCTGGCAGCATTCGGTCCTGTGTCGATGTACGACGAGGACGGAAAACCGGTGGTCGTTCGACCGGCCGAAGCCCTTACGATCACTGCCGGGGAGATCCTTGACAAATTCATCGAGAGGACCGGCGGGAAGGCGCGATGGTCGGCTCTCAAAGACATGACGCTCCACATGAGTGCGAGAGTGCAGAACTTCGACCTGAAGATCCTCACCGTAAAGAAAGCACCGAACAAGTTGTACCAGGAGGTCATCATTGGTACAATGGGGACGCAGCGGCTCGGCTTTGACGGGAAGAAAGGCTGGGCGTCGACGCCGCAGGGAATCATGGACCTGAGCGGCGACCAGCTGGAGAGCGTGCGGCGGATGGCCGCAATGAACTTCTACATCGGTTACGCGAAACTCGGGCTGACGGCGAAGGCGACAGGATCGAAAACCATTGCTGGAGAGGATACCTACGAGGTGACATTCTCGAATGCCAAGGGTCCCGTCTCGCGCCACTACTTCAGCACCAGCGACTTTCTGAAGGTGCGGGAAGTAAAACTCGTGGACACGCCCCAGGGAGCGACGGAGGAAACAACGGAACTCGCAGCATACAAGGATTTCTCCGGCTTTCTGCTGCCCTCAAGGTATGGGGAATCGGCGATGGGACAGGCTATCGATCTGTCGCTTGATTCCTGCGAGATCAACCATGGTGTCGCCGACAAGACGTTCGGGAAGCCGGCGGGGAAATAGCGGGGAACCCTCGGATGAACCGGCGTCATGCTTGATGCCTGACGCCGGTGGTTCCCGGAATTCTTGACATTCCGGGCGGGTTTTGGTATATTTTGGCTGATTTTTCTTGTCAAGGGAACTCGCGGTGAGTCTCTTCTCCTGCGGGTATTCTCACCGTATTCTCGTCCTGGAGATCCTTCACGATGCTCACCGAGTTTGGCCGGGTGTTCATCTTTCTGCTCGTGGGAGTCGTGTTCGTCGCCGGCGGCATGATCTTCGCCTGGCTCCTTCGCCCGAACCGGCCTTACCCCAGCAAGCTCTCCACCTATGAATGCGGCGAACTCCCGGTCGGAGACACCCGCGTTCGTTTTAATGTCCGTTTCTACGTTGTCGCCCTCATTTTTCTCATCTTTGATGTTGAAGTTGTGTTCCTCTTCCCATGGGCCACGGTCTATCGAAGCCTGGGATGGTTCGCCTTTCTGGAGATGCTGGTGTTCCTCGGCATACTGATTGTCGGGTACGCCTACGTGTGGGCGAAGGGGGATCTGGATTGGGACAAACCTGCGCCGAAGATCCCGCGTTACACAAAGGGGATCGGCGTGCAGGAAACGCATCTGAAAGACGAAGAAATCGCAGTGTAACGGGAGCATCATGGGACTTCTGGACCAGAAATTTGAGAACGGCAACGTCCTCATTACCTCGATGGATGGATTGCTGAACTGGGCCCGCCTCTCGTCGATCTGGGGGATGCAGTTCGGTCTCGCATGCTGCGCCATTGAAATGATGGCGACGGGCGCCAGCCACTACGACCTCGACCGGTTCGGCACATTCTTCCGGGGGACCCCGCGGCAGTCGGATGTGATGATCGTCGCCGGAACCGTCACATTGAAAATGGCCTCCCGTATCAAGACCCTGTACGACCAGATGTCCGAACCCCGGTACGTGATCTCGATGGGGAGCTGCTCCAACTGCGGCGGCCCCTACTGGGAACACGGCTACCACGTCCTGAAAGGCGTGGACAGGATCATTCCGGTTGACGTGTATGTGCCGGGCTGTCCGCCCCGGCCTGAGGCGCTCATGGAGGGACTGCTGAAGCTGCAGGAGAAGATCCGCCACGAGAGCCTCGCCAAGAAACCAGCGGCCTGACAGATGCCCTCCGATCCTCACTCTCACTCGTGAACCCTCGACTTCAGAACCGATGACTCCGCAGGAAATTATCGAAACGCTGAGATCCCGCTTCGGCGATGCCATTCTCGAGGCAAAGACGGAAGGGGTCATCGACCCCTTCGTGAAGGTTTCTCCCCTCTCGTTGAAGGAAATCAGCCACTTCCTCCGCGATGATGAAAAGACTCTGTTCGACGTCCTGATGTGCCTCAGCGGGATGGATTACACGGGGGGCAAGCTCGGTGTCGTCTACCATCTTCATTCAACGAGTCTCGACCATAAGATCGTGCTCAAGACCGAAGTGACGGCGGAGAGTCCCCACGCGGCCTCCGTCGAGTCGGTCTGGAAAACCGCCAACTGGCATGAGCGGGAGGCATTCGACCTTTTCGGCATCGTTTTCGACGGCCACCCGGACCTGCGGCGGATCCTGCTCCCCGACGACTGGGAAGGGCATCCCCTGCGAAAGGACTACGCGGTTCCTGAATTTTATAATGGCATGAAGGTGCCGTACTGATGGAAGAGAGGATGACATCGGAGAGAACCGTTGCGGGCTTCGGCCGGTCGCTGAAAACTGAAGAGATGGTCCTCAGTATGGGTCCGCAGCACCCGTCGACGCACGGCGTGCTCCGGCTCGAACTCGTGGTGGACGGTGAAATTGTCGTGGATGTGATTCCGCATCTCGGGTATCTCCACCGCTGCTTTGAGAAGCACTGCGAACATATGACGAGTTACCAGCAGGTGATTCCGTATGCCGACAGGATGGACTATGTTGCGGCGATGAGCAACGAGTTCGGCTATGTGGTCGCCATGGAGAAGCTCCTGAAGATCAAGGTTCCCGAGCGCGTCGAGTATATCCGGGTGATCATGGCGGAATTCTCCCGCATCGTCAGCCACCTGATTGCGGTGGGAACCTACGGCATGGATATCGGTGCGGTCACGCCGTTCCTGTTCTGCATGCGCGACCGCGAACGGGTGCTCGATATCTTCGAACAGACCTGCGGCGCACGCCTTCTCTATAACTACATGTGGATCGGCGGGCTGTCGCACGACGTGCAGCCGAATTTCGCGGAAAAGGTCAGGTCGTTCTGTACGTACTTCCGCCCGAAGCTCAAGGAACTGAACGATCTGCTTTCGTACAACAAGATCTTCATCGACAGAACGGCGAACGTGGGAGTTCTTCCCGCAGACGTGGCCCTGAACTATGCCGTCAGCGGTCCGACACTTCGCGGCTCGGGAGTCCGGTGGGACGTGCGAAAGAACGACCCGTACTCGATTTATCCCACGCTCGACTTCGAGATCCCGGTGGGGACAGGCGCCATGGGGACGGTGGGCGACTGCTGGGACAGGTATATGGTCCGCGTGAAGGAGATGGAACAGAGCGTGAACATTCTTGAACAAGCCATTGAGAAACTCCCTCCGGGCGACGTCCAGGCAGCGCTCCCGAAGCGGATCAGACCGGATGCAGGCGACCTGTACGTGCGGACGGAGACGCCGAAAGGCGAGCTGGGATACTATCTGGTATCCGATGGAACGGCAAGCCCCTTCCGTGTCAAAGTGAAATCTCCCTGCTTTGTCAATCTTTCCGCGCTTCCGGCAATGGCGCGCGGCTCTATGATCGCCGATGTCGTGGCCATCCTCGGGAGCATCGATATCGTCCTGGGCGAAGTGGACCGCTGACATGCATCGACGTTATTCATATCCAGGCGGATGTCCATGAAAGAAGTTCTCCTTGGCGCGCTTCACAATGACATTCTGGCCTACGTCCTCATGGCGCTGGTCCCGCTTGCCTGGGTCGTTCCCTTCGCGCTCTTTGCCGTGTGGTGGGAAAGGAAGATCTCGGCGCATATGCAGGACCGACTCGGACCGATGAGGACGGGAGGGTGGCACGGCTGGGCCCAGACCGTGGCAGACATCCTGAAACTGATCCAGAAGGAGGACATTATTCCCGCGGCGGCGGACAGAAAGCTCTTTATCCTCGCCCCGTACCTGGTCTTTGCCGGCTCGTATGCCGCCTACGCAGCCATCCCCTTCAGCGCGGCGTTCGTCGGGAGCGAGCTCAACATCGGGCTGTTCTACATCGTCTCGATCTCCGCCCTTGTCGTGGTCGGCCTTCTCATGGCGGGGTGGGCCTCCAACAACAAGTGGTCCCTCTTCGGCGCCATGCGCTCCGCGGCGCAGATCATCAGCTATGAAATACCTGTGGCGCTCTGTCTCCTCGCCGCCGTCATGGTGACCGGTACGTTTGACATGCAGCAGATCAACCAGATGCAGGAAGGGGGAATCTTCCACTGGCTGGTGTTCCAGAAGTTTCCCTTCCTTTTCCTGGCGATGATCATGTACTTCATCGGATCGCTGGCAGAAGTCAATAGGACCCCGTTCGACATCCCCGAGGCGGAGTCGGAACTGGTGGCCGGATACCACACGGAATACGGCGGCATGCGCTTCGCACTCCTGTTCCTTTCGGAGTACGCGAATATGTTCGTTGTTGCGGCAATCGCTTCAACGCTTTTCCTGGGAGGATGGACCAGCCCCTTCGGCGATTTCCTCTCGGGTCCCTGGTGGGGAGTGTTCTGGTTCCTGTCGAAGGGGATGCTCATCGTTTTTGTGCAAATGTGGCTGCGGTGGACTCTCCCGCGGCTCCGCGTCGACCAGCTGATGGAAGTGGGATGGAAGGTGCTGATTCCGTTCTCCTTCGTGGTGGTGCTTGGGGTGGGTTTTTGGGTCATGGCCGTTCGCTGAGAAAGGATATTCTATGGGCACATACTTTGGGAACATCTGGCGGGGCATCGTCACCATCCTGATCGGGATGGGCGTGACCTGGCGCCACCTCTTCACCCCTGCGGTGACCATCCAATACCCGGACGTCAAAGTAAAGCTCCCCGAAAGGGCCCGCAATCGGCTGTATGTGAATATGGACGATTGCATCGGCTGCGATCAGTGCTCCATGGCCTGTCCCGTGGACTGCATCACCATCGAGACCGTCAAGTCGACGCCCGACGTCGATCTCGGTCTGACGTCGGTGGGGACGAAGAAACGGCTTTACGTGACCCAGTTTGACATCGACATTGCCAAGTGCTGCTATTGCGGACTCTGCGTTCCTCCCTGTCCGACCGAGTGCATTGTCATGACCGATGTGTACGAGTTCTCGGAATTCGACAGGAACAACCTGATCTACAACTTTGCCACCATGATGCCGCACGATGTTGAGGCGGCCAGGACGCGGTTGGCGGCATACGAGAAGGATCAAGCGGCAAAAAAGGCCGCCGCGGCAAAACCGGCCGCGGCACCGTCTGCCCCCGCCGTTTCCGAGCCGCCGAAAAAGACTCCCCCCGCATCCGACAACAAGGTGTAACGCCATGCAATTGTACGATGCCGTTTTCTTTGTTTTCGCCTTTATTACTCTCGTGTCGGCGTTTATCGTGGTCTTCTCGCGCAATATCATGTATGCCGCGTTCGCGCTTCTCTTTACCTTTTTCGGCGTGGCGGGACTGTACGTCCTCCTCCAGGCGGATTTTCTCGCGGTGACACAGGTGCTGATCTACGTCGGGGGGATTCTCGTCCTGCTCCTGTTCGGGGTGATGTTGACAAATAACATCGTCAGCGTCGACATCAAGACGGGGGTAATCCAAACTATTCCTGCCCTTGCCCTCGTGGCCATCGTTGCGGGGTCGCTTGCAGGGATATTCTACTCCACCTGGAGGGGAACCGTGGCGCCTCCGGGAACGGTTGCGGGCACGACAACCGCACTGGGCGGCCTGTTGATGACGGCATACATGGTGCCGTTCGAGATCGTCTCTGTGATTCTTCTTGTTGCGCTCATCGGGGCCGCCAAGATGGCCCGTCGTCACCGCAAAGCATAATCGGAAAGAGATCGCATGGGTTCGCTGGGAACTGTCTGGAGTGATTTCCTTGGCTGGCTGCCACATGTCCAGCTTGCGCATTTCCTCATTGTCAGCGCGATAATGTTTTCCTTCGGCCTCTACGGCGTGGCGACCCGCAGGAATGCCATCCTTGTGCTCATGGGTATCGAACTCATTCTCAACGCGGCCAATATCAATCTGATCGCCTTCGCGCGTTACGGAGGCGTGAACCTTGACGGCCAGGTCGCCGCGATGTTCGTGATCGCGCTCGCCGCAGCGGAAGCGGCGGTGGCCCTGGCCATCGTGTTGAATATCTACCACCGCTTTCAGACGGTCAACATCGACGAAGTCAGCTCACTGAAAGAATGACGTCATGACTCCGGACACACTGCTGACACTCGCTGTTGCGACGCTCCTCCTGCCGCTGTGCGGCTTCGTGCTCATGATCTTCTTCGGCAAGCGCCTCCCCAGGCAGGGGGACTGGCTGTCTACGTCCGTCATCGCGGTGTCCCTCGGCATGGCGGTCGTCATCCTGGCCGCGAAGATCGGCTCGTATGGGGGAGAAACCCTGACGCTGAACTTCACCTGGGTGGATCTCCACAACGTCCCGCTGATCGGCCCGCTCCCCATCGTTCTTGGCGTCGCGGTCGACAATCTGACCGCCGTCATGCTCGTCGTCGTCACGCTCATCAGCACGCTCGTGCATCTCTTCTCCATCGGGTACATGCACGGCGACATCAGGTATTCCCGGTACTTTGCCTACCTCGGGTTTTTCTCCTTCTCCATGCTGATGATCGTCCTCGCGAACAATCTGTTTCTTCTGTACGTGGGGTGGGAACTCGTTGGCATCAGCTCGTATCTCCTGATCGGCCATTGGTACGAAAAGAAGAGCGCGTCGAACGCCGCGATCAAGGCGTTTCTCGTGAACAGGGTGGGGGACTTCGGCTTCTTCCTCGGCATCGCGATGTTGTTTATGACGTTCCATACCTTCGGGCTCCGCGAGATCTTTGAAGGGATCGGAGCCGGCCGGCTCCCGTTCGAGAGCAACTGGTGGTTGACCGCTGCAGGCGTCCTTCTGTTCTGCGGGGCTGTCGGCAAGTCGGCCCAATTTCCGCTCCATGTGTGGCTCCCCGATGCGATGGAAGGCCCCACGCCTGTGAGCGCCCTTATCCACGCCGCCACTATGGTCGCGGCAGGCGTCTATCTGGTCGCCAGGATCTTTCCTCTCATGACGGCGGATGCGCTGCTGGTCGTCGCGTACATAGGTGCGATTACCGCATTCATCTCCGCCACGATCGCCATCACGCAGAACGATATTAAGAAGGTGCTGGCATACTCGACCATCAGCCAGCTTGGATACATGATCATGGGACTCGGGGTCGGCGCCTACTCGGCGGGGTTCTTTCACCTTGTCACCCATGCCATGTTCAAAGCCGGCCTCTTCCTCGGATCCGGTTCGATCATCCATGCGATGCACAATGCATTGCACCACGAGAACGATCATGCCACCGACGCCCAGGACCTCCGGAACATGGGAGGGCTCAGGAAGGCCATGCCGGTGACGTTCTGGACGTTCGTCGTGTACACGCTTGCCATCTGCGGCGTTCCCCTCACATCCGGGTTCCTGAGCAAGGATGAGATCCTTGCGGGGACACTCGCCTTTGGAGGGATGAGCGGCCACGTCATCATCCCCGTCATCGGCTTTCTCGTCGCCGGGTTGACGGCCTTTTACATGTTCCGCGTTGTGATCCTCGCGTTCCTGGGCGACCATAAGGATGCAGCCCGCTTTTCCCATCTTCGCGAATCGCCGATGGTGATGACGATCCCGCTGGTCGTCCTCGCGATCCTGTCGGTATTCGTGTTCTATAGTTTCAATCCGTTCGACGCGTCGGATTCCTGGATCGTGCGGGCAGTCGGACGTCCCGACTCGGTTGTCCCTCCTTCCATGGCAGCCCCTTCAACGGAGGCCTTCGAAGAAGCGGCGCACGGCCTGCATGGCACCGCCATGCTGCTCTCCCTCTCCGTCGCGGGGATAGGCGTCCTCTTCGCCTTCGTGACGTACTATTGGAGGAAAATCAATGCCGATGCGGTTGCGTCCGCGCTGGGACCCGCCTATCGGTTCCTGCTGAACAAATGGTACTTCGACGAGATCTATCAGGCGGTGATTGTCAATGGAACCCTTGCCCTCTCCCGCATCCTGCGCTGGTTCGACGGCAATATCGTTGATGGCCTGGTGAACGGCACCGGCTGGGTGACGAGAGGGATATCCTCCGTCAGCGGCATGTTCGACACGTATGTCGTGGATGGGATCGTGAACCTCACGGGATATCTGTCGGGAGTGGGCGGATTGGCTCTGCGGAAATTCCAGACCGGAAGGGTGCAGAGCTACGTGATCTTTGCCGTGTTGAGCGTCATGGTGTTTTATTTTGTCTTCCGTCTTATCTGAAACGATCGAGAGATCCGACTTCATCTTCTCCAGGAGGAGCGAACGGTAATGGAAATCTTTGGCATTGGCATTCTCTCGTGGGTGACCTTCCTGCCGGTCCTTGGCATGGTGATCGTCCTTGCGCTTCCCAAGGAGAGAAGGGACGTCATCCGCTGGACGAGCCTGGCTGTCGCCGCGGTGCAGGTGGTGCTCACCGTTGTGCTCTTTCTCCGGTTCGACAGGAGTTTCGCGGGGATCAATACCGAAGCGGGGATGCAATTCTTGGAGAAGGGGCGATGGATCGACGTCAGCGGGGTCGCGCTTGTGGGACGGCTGCACATTGAATATCTGCTGGGGATCGACGGCATCAGCATGGTGATGGTGCTCCTGACTGCATTGATCAGCTTCATCGCGGTGATATCGTCGTGGACCATTGACAAATCGGTCAAGGGATACTTCGCACTCCTCCTCCTCCTCGATACGGGGATGATGGGGGTGTTCGTGGCGCTCGATTTCTTCCTCTTCTACGTTTTCTGGGAGCTTATGCTCCTTCCGATGTATTTCCTTATCGGGGTGTGGGGCGGGCCGAGGCGTGAATACGCGGCGATCAAGTTCTTCCTCTATACCCTCCTGGGAAGCGTGTTGATGCTCCTTGCCATGATCGCACTGTACTTCAGCGTGAGCGTGTACCTTGACCCGGCGGGAGGGATGCACGCGCTGTCAGAAGCGGCGGCAGGGATCCGGACCGGCTGGGAGAAAGTACATACGTTCAACATGCTGGCGATGATGGATCCGGCAAACTATGAGGCGGGGTCCCTGCTCGCGGGGATCAATACCTCGTGGCGGTACCTCGCATATATCGCCCTCTTCATCGGCTTTGCGATCAAGGTGCCGATCTTCCCGTTCCATACCTGGCTCCCCGACGCCCACGTTGAGGCACCAACGCCCATCAGCGTCATCCTCGCCGGGGTGCTGCTGAAAATGGGGACGTATGGCATGCTGCGCATCAGCTTTCCGATGTTCCCCGATGCCATGCGCCACTACGCGTGGGAGCTTGCCCTTCTCGGCGTGATCAGTATGGTGTACGGCGCTCTCGTCGCCATGGCCCAGACCGATTTCAAGAAGCTCATCGCGTATTCGAGCGTCAGCCATATGGGGATTGTGGTGCTCGGGATGTCTTCGATGAATACCCTCGGCCTGACAGGCGCCGTCTTCCAGATGTTCAACCACGGCGTGATCACCGCAATGCTCTTCCTTGTCGTCGGCGTCATCTACGACCGGGCACATACGCGGGGCCTCAATGAATTCGGCGGCCTGATGAATCAGATGCCCCGGTATGCGGGTGCGATGACAGTGGCTTTCTTCGCCGCGCTCGGACTTCCCGGTCTGAGCGGCTTCATCAGCGAGATGTTTTCGCTGTTCGGCGCGTTCCAGACATTCCCGATCCTGACTGCGATCGGCGCGGTCACGATCGTCCTGACGGCGGGATATATGCTTTGGGTCTTGCAGCGGGTGTTCCTCGGTGCGCTTCCCGATAAGTGGAAGGGACTGACCGACATGAACGGACGTGAGACCTTTATGCTTGCCGTCCTCGGGGCGGTCGTTCTCTTCTGCGGCATCTATCCGGCGCCGATCCTGAATCTGATGACCAGCTCGTTGAATCACCTCGCGGCGATTCTGGCGCAGGTGCCGTCGGCTACGTTGTTGAGCGGGATGTGAACGCGGCGAGGCCTTGCGAATGCGTCCCGGCCGGAGCTGCCGGTTCTCCGGTGAAGGGGAGACGCCAGCCCGCGGTGTGTGACTTCAGGTTTCTGTCATCCTCCGGACTTTTATGGCTTCTCACATGCTGAAAGATGCGGCGCTGTTTCTCCCTGAGATCGCCCTGACGGTCACCATCCTGGCTGCAATCGTCGCCGATCTGATCTTCCGACGCGTGCGTGCGGTCGTCCCGGGCATCGTCCTTGCCGGACTGATCGCGACCGGCTTCCTTGTCCTCGGCCAACAAGGATCTTCCGTGGCTATCTTTTCGTCGATGATTGCCGTCGACGCGTTTGCAGTATATTTCAAACTTGTGATTCTTCTTGCCGCCGTTGTTGTCGTCGTCTTCTCCTTCGGTTCGGCCGAGTTGCAGACGGGGGGAAGGAAGCTCGGCGAGTACTATGCACTCCTTGCTGCAGCCGTCCTTGGGATGATGCTGATGGCCGGGGCGAACAACCTGCTGATGATGTACCTGGCACTGGAGCTCTCGTCCATCAGTTCCTACCTGCTCAGCGGTTACACGCGTGAAGCAGCCGATTCCAGCGAGGCATCGCTGAAGTACGTCATCTACGGGGCTCTCTCCTCCGGACTGATGCTGTACGGCATATCCATTCTCTACGGACTGACCGGATCGCTGGATCTCGCGACAATCAATCACATTGTTCCCGTCGTCATCAGCGCCGGAGGGCCGCCGCTCTATGGACTGCTCATTGCCGGCATACTGACATTGGCCGGGTTTGGCTACAAGATTTCTGCGGTCCCGTTCCACTTCTGGGCGCCCGATGTGTACGAAGGGGCCCCGATTACGATCACAGCGTTCCTTGCTGTTGCGTCAAAAGCCGGCGGGTTCGCGATGCTGATCCGGTTCCTGAAGGTGACATTCTTCGACGCAACGGGGGTGATGGCGGCGGCGGGGACGTGGGAGGCCGTTCGGGGGCTGCGCTGGGTGGATCTTGTCGCGATCCTCTCGGTCCTTTCGATGACCGTGGGAAACCTCACCGCCATCTGGCAGAATAATCTGAAGCGGCTCCTTGCGTATTCGAGCATCGCCCATGCCGGCTACATGCTCATGGGCGTCGCCGTCCTCAACGATGAGGGGATTGCCGCGGTGATGCTGTACTTCGTCATCTATCTGTTCATGAACCTCGGAGCATTCTATGCAGTGATGCTCATTGCGGACAAGACGGGGAGTGAAGATATTGATGACTACAAGGGACTCGGCTCGAGGGCGCCGTTCCTGGCGGTCGCACTGGCGATCTTCCTGATTTCCCTGAGCGGGCTGCCGCCGACGGCGGGGTTTATAGGAAAATTATATCTGTTCGCGGCGCTGATCAACAAAGGATGGATCTGGCTCGCCATCGTCGGCGCCCTCAATAGCGTCATCGCGCTCTACTACTACGTCCGGGTTATCCGTAACATGTTCCTCAGGACGGACGAACAGCAGTCGGCTCCCTTGTCCCTGAGCGGCATGCAGATGACGATGGTTCTCGCCCTCCTCGTTCCGACCCTCCTCTTCGGCCTCTATTTTGGCCCGCTCGTCCAGCTTGCGCAAGCGTCGGTACGGATATTCGGGGCACCCTGAGGAAAACCTTCGTGCGATGAAATGGAACAGGCCCGGGGAATCTTCCGTCGGGTCTTTTCTTTTTGGGTGGAACACGGGCTTCTCTCCTGGGGAGCTGTTGCAATTAGCCCCCTCTCGCGGTAACTTGTTCTGGTAGCGTATCTTGCCTTGCATCTCGTTTCCGCCGCTCTGGCACGGAGGTCTCCCGAAGGGTGTTCCGCCTGGTGGCTGAACGCTTCCCTCATCACCATGAAGAAGGCGCCATTGGTTCCCTCCATCGTTTCCCACTACAGAATCCTCGAAAAGCTCGGTGAAGGCGGCATGGGTGTTGTCTACAAAGCCCGGGATACCAAACTCGACCGTCTCGTCGCTCTGAAGTTTCTTCCCCCGCACCTCAACGCTTCGGAGCAGGACGAAGCGCTTTTTCTCCAGGAGGCGCGTGCCGCCGCCGCACTGAACCATCCGCACATCTGTACGATTTACGGTGTCGAGGAGGATGCCGGCAGGATGTTCATCGTCATGGAGTTCATCGAGGGGGGAACCCTGAGAGAGAAGATACCCTATGCTCGCGTTGACGATGCAATCGATGTTGCCATCCAGATAGGCGAAGCTCTTCAGGATGCTCATGCGAGTGGGATCGTGCACAGGGATATCAAACCCGACAACGTCATGCTGACCTCCAAAGGTCAGGCGAAGGTGATGGATTTCGGGCTGGCGAAGCTGAAGGAACCCCTGACGTCATCCCGAGCGTCCAGTACGGTGGGAACCATCGCCTATATGTCGCCCGAACAAATCCAGGGGGGTGAGGGCGATGCCCGCGGCGATATCTTCTCTTTCGGAGCGATGCTGTTTGAAATGCTCACGGGGAAGACGCCCTTCCGTGGAGAACACGAAGCAGCGATGATTTATTCGATCATCAATGAAGACCCGCAGCCGATACAGAAATATCGTGATGATATCTCCATGGAATTGCGCCACATTCTGGACCGGGCATTGGCAAAGGACCCCCGGGGGAGGTATCAAACGGCAAAAGAGATGACGAATGACTTACGGAGAGTGAAACACGATCCCACAACAGTCGTGCAAGCGTCTGGATCGGAGAAGAAGGCCTCACATCGGGGGAGCGTTTCTGAACGAACAGATGTTCGATCTTTGCCGAGGAGAATGTGGCCGGGAATCGGCGCGGTTGCGGGAGTAGTGGTCCTGGCGGCTCTCTGTTATCTCCTTTTCGCCAGAATTTTTGCTCCGTCGTTCCCCGCCATGAAGACTGTCGCTTTCACCAGCTATCCCGGCTATGCGGGAGCGCCGTCGTTTTCACCCGACGGCAATTCGATCGCCTTCGTCTGGAACGGCGAGCATGGCGAGAATCTCGATATCTATGTGAAGCTCGTTGACGCCGGCTCGCCGCTTCGACTGACAAGTGATCCCGCGCCGGATGACGATCCGGCGTGGTCCTCGGATGGCCGGTATATTGCATTCTCGCGATCGGTGCATGATGGAACTTCTTTCTATGTTATTCCCTCCTTGGGCGGGAGTGAACGGAAAATCGCCGATGTCAGGTCCTCCGGATCGGGTATCGATTGGTCACCGGACGACAGAACGCTGGTGGTTTCTGCCTCAGAGTCTCCGGGAGAGCCCAATAGCATCATGCTGATATCGGTGGAAACCGGCCAGAAACAGAAACTAACGTCACCGGATGTGAATGGGCAGGGGGAGCATGCTCCGAAATTCTCCCCCGACGGGACTCAGATTGCCTATGCAAAATCTCTCAGCTCCGGCGTCGTGGAACTCTACACGATTCCTTCGCTCGGGGGGAGAGAGAAGCGTTTGACCTTTGACAACCTCTTTGTCGGCAGTGACGCTTGGACGGTCGATGGACGGGAGATTCTGTTTTCATCCAACCGGGGCGGAAACACGACTCTGTGGAGAATACCTGCCCAGGGTGGTGTGCCAGTGGCTGTGCCCAGTTCCGGCGAAAATGTGCAGGGGATTGCCATTGGAAAGAAAGGGAATAACCTTGCCTATGGTCGTCTGATCGAAAACACAAACATCTGGCAGCTGAATCTCGGAACGTCCGCTGCCGTGCGAAAATTTCCGACGGAACTCATCTCATCGCGTCAAAAACAGATGGGCCCTGCATACTCAAACGACGGAAAACACGTCGCTTTTGTCTCTGATCGTTCCGGCAGCTTTGAAATCTGGGTCTGTCGTAGCGACGGGACCGATCCGGTGCAACTAACGTTCTTCAGAGGGCCGCAGGTCGGATGTCCGCGGTGGTCGCCGGACGACCGCCTCATGCTTTTCGACTCGCGGGAAAAGGGTAACGGCAATATCTACGTCGTGAACTCCAACGGAGGAACGCCGCGTCAGTTGACAACCGGCAAGTCTGAGAATAACGTTCCCAGTTGGTCAAGGGATGGACAATGGATCTATTTCAGTTCCAATCGTACGGGGGTTTTTCAAATGTATAAAATGCCTGCGGAGGGAGGACAGGAGATTCAAATTACAACAAAAGGCGGATTTGCAGCGTTTGAGTCTCATGACGGCAAGTATCTTTACTATGCCGAGAAGAACAACCAGAGCAGAATTATGAGAGCGCCGCTTGCCGGCGGCGAAGCGCAATCGGTTGACGCGCATCTGAGCGACTTGCTGTGGTGCATGTGGAAACTGACGGACAAAGGGATCTACTTCATAAAGCAGGATACCGTCAAACAAGGCGAGATCTGCTTCTATAACTTCAGTACACAGCAAACGAGGCAGATTGCGGTAACAGAAAAATCAATTTATCCGTATTCAGGGATAGATGTTTCCCCGGACGGACAGTCACTGTTGTACTCTCAAGTGGATCGGATTGAGAGCGACATTATGTTGATGCAGAATTTCCACTGATTTCACCTCCTCCCGCGTTCGCGCCGGGGAGCCGACACCAGGTATCTCAAATTTCTCGCCGCTTTCTCCCTGATCGATTCGTGAGACGATTTCGATGATTCCCCGGTTGCCCTCTTTTGTGCCGGCCGCGACCCTTGCAAAGCAACTCGGTTTCCGCAGCTCTGGTGATATTTCACTGGAACCGAGCGCTATCATTGCCCTCTCGTCGTACACATCATGCCTTGAAAAAACTGCAGAAACGGGTAAGAATGACCCTTTGGGATAAGCCATGGCCGCGATTTTCGCTCGAATTCCGCGTTTTACTGTTGGCATGATTGATGATCAACAAGAGGTGCCCATTTTGAAGTTGTCACTTCCGTTGAAGTCAGGAGATGTGACCAATGAATGATAGTGCTCAAGGAAAAGCTCTTCATCTGATGAATTCTCCCGGGCTCGCGCGCCACCCTGACACTCTCGAAGGCAGGGAAGCTGAAGAAATCGAACCAGTTTCGCTGGATCAGGACCGCAGGAGCGGGAGAACAAAGAGAATACTCCTTATCACTGATCCGGAGGGGACGCCATCTGCTCTTCTCGGTTGGCTCCTTCACGGCCGGGGGAACAAAGTGGATGTCATGGCAGTGTACAATCAAGGCGATCTCGAAAAAGTTCATGATCGATTGACTGCCAAGGCGTATGACTTGCTTATTCCCTCCAATATGGGGCTTTCTCCGTGGTACATACCAGAACTTGTCTCGCACGCGAGGGATTTATATCCTGCGCTCAAGATCATGGTGATTTCGGGATGGAGTTCTCCTGACTTTGTTCAAGACCTGCATATTCGCGGCATACATGATTTTGTTCATGTCCCAATGCAGGAAGAGGATCTTCAAAGAAGGACACGGAGACTCCTCACGGCCTGCTCCGGTCCACGATCATCCTGATCCCGTTGAGCACGAGGGAGGGCTCCACGGCTTCGATGACAGCGATCCGTCCGGCGATGAGAGAGGCGAGACCCCCCGTGGCGATGACTCGTGCCGGAGTGCCAAGTTCCTTGCGGATTCGTGCGATGATACCTTCGACGGCGTCAACGGTTCCGAACATCACGCCCGCCTGCATGCTCGACACCGTCTCCGTTCCGATGATCCCAAGCGGGAAGCGAAGCTCGATCTTCGGCAGCTTCGCTGTCCTGCGGTGAAGTTCGGCCGCCGTAGACTCAAGTCCGAGAGCAATGACGCCGCCAAGGTAGTCGCCGTTGGCGGCGACAACATCATACGTCGTTGCAGTGCCGAAATCGATGATGACCAACGGACCCCCGTACCGGGCGTACCCCGCGACGGCGTTGCAGAGGCGGTCGGCCCCCACTGTCATGGGATCCTTGTACAAGACGCGGAAACCGAGATCAAGGGACGCGTTCACCGTGACCGGGTCGCAGTGGAAGTACTTCCGGGCCAGGGATTCGAAAATGCCGGTCAGGTCGGAGACGACCGATGCGATGCCGACTGCGGTAATGGCTGCCGGGTCGATCCCTGCGTCGCTGCAGAAGGAGCGGATCGTCAGCCAACTCTCATCGACCGTCCGGTGGTTTGCACTGACAAGTCGCCAGTCGCGAACCAGCCGTTTTCCCTCGAAAACGCCGATAACGGTATGCGTGTTGCCGATATCAATGGCCAGAAGCATCGGCGTTCAATGATCGACGATCGTGACGTCGCCGGCAAAGAGGATCGTCTCCGTGCCGTTGGCTTGAAGGATGAGGGCGCCGTCGGGAGTCACACCACTGACGGTGCCGGTCAGCGTGGACCCATCGACCGCAACAGTCACCTCCTTGTTGATCATCGACGTTTTGGCGAGCCATGAAGGGAGAACATCGCGGAATCGGTTCTTCATCCACCCATCGTACCTTTTCTCAAGGGAGAGGAGCATTGTCTGCAGGAGTTCGGTTCGGTCGAATTCGCGCCCGGTCTGCAGACGGAGCGATGTGGCACGATCCTGGAATTCGGGGGGAAAAGATGTCTGGTTGACGTTGAGGCCGACGCCGAGCACGACGAAGTCAACCGCGTCGTTTGTCACAGATCCCTCCAGAAGAATGCCTGCGGCTTTCTTTCCCCCGATCAGCAGATCATTTGGCCATTTACATTCCACCTTCGTCCCGCATGTTTGTTCAATCGTTTCGGCCAGCGCCACCGCTGCATAGAGAGGGAGGAGATTGACGACCTCCGGGCCGATCGTGGGGCGCAGAACGAGTGAGAAAGTCAGATTTTCTCCCGGGTTTGCCAGCCATTGTCTTCCGAGCCTTCCCTTCCCCGCGGTCTGGTGTTCAGCGATAACCAAAGTCCCCTCGGTTGCCCAGCAGCCGGCGAGTGCGCGGGCACAGTTGTTCGTTGAATCGATCGTCTCGAAAGTGTAGACCTTTGCGCCGAACCTCTTGGCCTCTAACCCCTTCTTCAGGTCTGCCGATGTGATTGGGGTGGACGTGGGGGACACTCTCCGGTAGGGTTGCAGAGGGAATCTTCTCGCGATTTCCTGGTTGAATCAAACAAAGACTAACAAAAAGCCCGGCAAAAGTCAAGGAAGAGTCAGACCCGGCATGACATTTTGAATGACTGTATGCCTTATTGGCGCGTATCATCTGCCCAACTGTCGCCTGAAGTCGACCCCTTTCGATCGAAACATGACGCGAGGATTCATCATAATTCATTCCAGAGTAATGTATTAGAGGGGTACGAACGGCTCTCCGTCGGGCATGGCATGGATGTTGAACTAATTCTATAACAAAGAAATGGTAGCTGTGCTTTCATTGATAGGAGATCCATTGCATGGGAAAGATTATCGGCATTGATTTGGGGACAACGAACTCTGTTGTTGCAGTGATGGAGGGAAAGGATCCCGTCGTCATCGCAAATGCAGAAGGGGGCCGAACGACTCCCTCCGTGGTTGCCTTCGCAAAGAACGGTGAACGGCTCGTGGGCCAGGCGGCCAAGCGTCAGGCAGTGACGAACTCCCAGAACACCGTTTTTTCTATTAAACGGTTCATGGGACGGTTCTATGATGAAGTGAACGAGGAAATGAAGCTTGTCCCGTACAAGGTCGTGCACGGGGACAATAACACTGCGCGCGTCGAGGTCGGCGGCCGGGTGTATTCGCCGCCCGAGATCAGCGCCATGATTCTGCAGAAGATGAAGCAGACGGCGGAAGACCATCTCGGCGACAAGGTGACGGAAGCCGTCATCACCGTTCCTGCGTATTTCAATGATGCGCAGCGGCAGGCGACGAAGGAAGCGGGGGAGATCGCCGGACTGCATGTGAAGAGAATCATCAACGAGCCGACGGCGGCGGCGCTGGCGTATGGGCTCGACAAGAAAAACAAGGACTTGAAGGTCGCCATCTACGATCTTGGCGGCGGAACGTTCGATATCTCGATCCTCGAGCTGGGTGACGGAGTTTTCGAAGTGAAATCCACCAATGGCGATACCCATCTTGGCGGCGACAACTTCGATCAAAGGGTTCTCGATTACATCGCAGATGAGTTCAAGAAACAGGAAGGGATTGATCTGCGCAAGGACCCGATGGCGCTCCAGCGAATCCGAGAAGGGGCGGAAAAGGCGAAGATGGAACTCTCGACGCTGATGCAGACAGAGATCAACCTGCCGTTCATCACAGCGACCGCCGACGGACCCAAGCATCTGAATATGACCCTCACGAGGGCAAAGTTTGAACAGCTTGTGGACGACTTGATCCAGCGGACGCTCGGTCCGACGGAACGTGCGTTGAAGGACGCGGGGTTGACCCCGTCGCAGATCAATGAGGTGATTCTTGTCGGTGGGATGACGCGGGTACCCAAGGTTCAGGAGGTGGTCAAGGGGATGTTCGGCCGCGAACCCCACAAGGGCGTCAACCCCGATGAAGTGGTTGCGGTGGGTGCGGCGATCCAGGGGGGCGTGCTTTCGGGCGATGTGACAGATGTCCTTCTGCTCGACGTGACGCCTCTGTCTCTCGGCATCGAGACGCTGGGAGGTGTGATGACGAAGCTCATCGACGCGAACACGACGATCCCGACCCGGAAAAGCGAGATATTCTCGACGGCATCCGACAGCCAGCCATCGGTGGAAATCCACATCCTGCAGGGCGAGCGACAGATGGCAAACGATAACAGGACGCTTGGCAGGTTTCATCTCGACGGGATTCCGCCGGCACCGCGTGGCATCCCCCAGGTCGAGGTGACCTTCGACATCGATGCCAACGGCATGCTCCACGTTTCTGCGAAGGATAAGGGGACAAACAAGGAACAATCGATCCGGATCACGTCTTCCAGCGGTCTGAGCAAGGAAGAAGTGGATAAGATGAAGACCGACGCGACGGCGCATGCGGCGGAGGATCGGCAAAAGCGGGAGGAGATCGATCTGAAGAATCAGGCGGATAACCTGGTGTTCCAGACCGAGAAGCAGCTCAAGGACTTCGGCGACAAGGTGAGCGGAGAAGCCCGCGGAAAGGTCGAGTCGGCGAACGAGAAGCTGCGCGAAGCGCTCAAGACCGGCAATATGGCGGCCATCAAGAGTGCGAAGGAAACACTCGACGCGGCGTGGAACGAGGCATCGGCGCAGATGTATCAACAGGCCACAAATGCAGCGGGCCAACAGCCGGGTCAAGGTCCTCAGCAGGGCCCTCCGGGCGGCGATCCACAAAAGGGACCTGAGGAAAAGAAGGTCGAAGACGCGCAGTACGAGGTTGTCGACGACAAGGACAAGGAGAAGAAGTAACGCTCCCGCGTTGACGGCAGGGAAGAGGAGAGCGTGACCTGTGCAAAAGGCGAGGAGACCCCTCGCCTTTTGACTAAGGAGGGAGAAGGGATGACGAAGGACAAGCAAGACGCTCTCGAGGTGATTATCGACGAGAGTGCGGGGAAGAGGTGGGAGGAGCAGGAGAACGGGGAAGGCCCCCAACCCTGCCTCCGCGCCCCGGGCGCAAAAATTGCCAAGGAAGAGAAATTATGAATTTCAACAAGTTTACCGTCAAGTCGCAGGAAGCGGTTCAGAACGCCCAGGAGATCGCCTCCAGCTATGGGAACCAGCTCCTGGAACCGGAGCACCTTCTGGCGGCGCTGATCCAGGACGCAGATGGGACGGTTATTCCTATCCTCCAAAAGATCGGTGCGAACGGGAATGCCCTGAAGATTAAGATCAATGAGGCGCTGGAGAAGCTTCCGAAGGTCAGCGGTGTCACCGTCTCCGGCCAATCGCTTTCCGCGGGAATGGGACGCGTCCTCGAAATTGCCGCAGCAAAGGCGGAGGAACTGAAAGACGAATATGTCAGCACGGAACATCTCCTTCTTGCCCTCGTGGAGTCGAAAGACGGCGGGGCTGCACGCCTGTTGCGCGACCAGGGGGTGACGTCGGAAGCGATCCTCCGTGTCCTGAAGGATATCCGGGGAAGTCAACGGGTGACCGACCAGACGCCGGAGGAGAAATACCGCGCCCTGGAAAAGTACGGCCGCGACCTCAATGACCTGGCCCGGAGGGGAAAATTGGACCCGGTCATCGGCCGGGACGAAGAGATCCGAAGGGTGATACAGGTCCTTTCCCGCCGGACCAAGAACAATCCCGTCCTTATCGGGGAACCGGGAGTCGGCAAGACAGCAGTGGCCGAGGGGATTGCGTACAGGATTGTGAAGGGGGATGTCCCCGAAACGATCAAAGGGAAGAGGATCGTGGAACTCGATATGGGCTCCCTTGTCGCAGGCACCAGCTACCGCGGGCAGTTCGAGGAGAGATTGAAGGCGCTCCTGAAAGAAGTGGAAGAGTCGAACGGGGAGATCATTCTGTTCATCGACGAGCTTCACACCCTTGTCGGTGCCGGCGCAGCACAGGGCTCGGTGGATGCCGCCAACATGCTCAAGCCGGCCCTTGCGCGCGGCGACCTGCGTGCCATCGGCGCGACGACGATCGATGAATACCGGAAGTACATCGAAAAAGATCCGGCGCTGGAACGCCGTTTCCAGCCGGTGATGATCGGGGAACCGAGCATTGCCGATACGATCTCGATCCTGCGGGGACTGAAGGAACGGTACGAGGTTCATCACGGCGTCCGGATCACCGACGGGGCCATTGTGGCTGCTGCGCAATTGAGCGACCGGTACATCCCGGACCGGTTTCTTCCCGATAAGGCGATCGATCTGATGGATGAAGCGGCGTCGAAGCTCCGCATTGAAATCGATTCGATGCCCGAGGAGCTCGATTCGGTGGAACGAAAGATGAAACAGCTGGAGATCGAACGCGAGGGGATCCGCCGTGACAAGGATGAAGGATCGAAGGAAAGACTGGCGGAGATCGAAAGCGAACTTGCATCATGCGGCGAACAACGGACAGCCCTGAGCGCACACTGGAAGGTCGAAAAGGAGCTCATCCAATCGATCAGGAAAATGAAGGGGCAGGTGGACGAAGCGAAGACGGAATCGGAACGGAAGGAACGTGAGGGAGATCTCGCGCGCGTCGCGGAGCTTCGGTACGGCGTCGTGGCGGACCTGGAGAAAAGAATTGCATCCGCCTCGGCGAAGCTTGCGGAAGTCCAGAAGGACCGGAAGATGCTGAAAGAAGAGGTGGATGCGGAGGATATTGCCGGCATCGTTGCCCGGTGGACCGGGATCCCGGTCACGAGAATGCTTGAAAGCGATCGTCAGCGGCTTCTCCATCTTGAGGAGCGGCTCGAGGAGCGGGTGGTTGCGCAGCACGAGGCCGTCAGGGCGGTCAGCGATGCGATCAGGAGATCTCGCGCAGGCCTGCAGGATGAAAAACGCCCCATCGGCTCGTTCATCTTTCTCGGGAGCACCGGCGTCGGCAAAACGGAACTTGCCCG
>Ga0182021_10001678_pt1 | contig 25632 bp, 24 predicted proteins | sample 612E3MmetaG_FD_120493 | JGI IMG/M metagenome (GOLD analysis project Ga0182021, IMG submission 120493) | Permafrost microbial communities from Stordalen Mire, Sweden - 612E3M metaG (Illumina Assembly) | ecosystem: Environmental > Terrestrial > Soil > Wetlands > Permafrost | place: Sweden... | reverse complement strand
TCGTTCCAGAGCGCGGCCAGCACGTCCGGGGTCAGGTGCTCGGCACCGGCCATGGCCGGCCCACACAGCGCCAGTTCGGCTAGCTCGCCGGCGGCTGGCGCGGGCACCTGGGTGTGGCCGCGTTGGACGCCACTGTCCGCATAGCCGCGCGAACTGTCGGGATGGGTTGACGTGAGGTGGACAGCGTGCGCGGGCCTCTGTAGCGTGACGGGAATGACGTCCCTGCAAGGCGTGGCTACCACGCGCGAACTGGTGGTGCTCGACTTCGAGACCACCGGGCTGACGCCGGCGTACGACCGCACGATCGAGGTGGCGGCCACGCTGCTGGTCAACCACCGGCCGGTGGAGACGTTCCACCAGCTCATGCATCCGGGAATGGGGTTGCCACCGTTCATCACGTCGCTGACCGGGATCACCGATGCGATGCTGCGTGGGCAACCGAGGCCGGAACAGGTGATGCCGCAATTGCAGCAGTTCGTGCGTGGCCTGCCCATCGTGGCGCACAACGCCGCCTTCGATCGCGGATTCCTGCACGCGGAATTGGCGCGCGCGGGGCTGAGCGCGGAAAGCGAATTCCTATGCACCATGCGGCTGGCGCGCCGGCTAGCGCCCGGGCTGCCCAGCTACCGTCTGGACGCGCTGGTGGATGCCCTGCAAGTGCGCGCGCCGAACGCGCGGCAGTTCCACCGCTCGCTGGCCGACGTGAACCACACGGTCGCCATCTGGCAGAACCTGCACGCGCGCTTCACCGAGCACACGGGCTTGGCCACACCGCCCGTCGGCGTGTGGAGCATCCTGATGCGCAAGCCGAAGAAGCAGGTGCCGAAATACCTGGCGTCGCTGAGGGCGGAGCAGAGATGAGTCTCGCCAACCAGCCTGGCGGTCAGTCAACCGCGCCGTCGTTCGCAGCAGTTCCAGAGCCGGGTCCGAGGAAACCGGACATGTCACGCCGTCGCAGGTCGGCCAATCCGCGCCTGTACGCGCCCGTCCTGCACCACGAGTAACCCCGTCGGGAACCACGACGTTCACCGTGACGCTCATAAATGAAATGCAGCACGGGCGCGACGTCCTCGAGTTGCAAGGCGCCTCCCAGCACCTCACCGTCGACGATCGCGGATTCCCGTCCTCACCACGGGCACCGGCAGCTCGCTGCCGTCAGAGGCAAGGTGAACGGTGAAATGCTTCGCTGGCAGTTCGAGAATCCGGAAGGTGCCGCGAGGAGCAGTAGAATGTCCTCATAGGTGGCTGGCCGGGACTTCGCCGAGACGGCTGGCGTGCCGTCAGTCGGTCACAGCATGAGGTAATCGCCTCCCACATGAGGTAGCAGTTGTACCGCCGGACAGGACGGAGTCGGCAACGATACTCGTCGGGACGACGAACCGCGCGGCTGTCAGCGCAGGCGGTCGAGCAATTCCACAAACTGGCGCGGAGACAGGATGCGGATTCCGCAGTGCTGGCCAAGGACGAGCAGGTCTTCGTCCCCGGTGACAATGAGGTCGGCCTTCCCCGCAATGGCTGCCGCCAGTACCTTGTCGTCGTCGCGATCGCGGTAAACCGCGCGCGGCAGTGCGGCCGGCCGGACGATGGTGGCCTGGTCGCGATAGGCTTGCAGGAAGGGCACCTCGTCCGGATCGGTGTCGAACTTGTGGCGGAGCACGCGCGCCAGTTCGTCCAGCAGCGCCCGCGACGTGACAAGCTGGACGGACGAGAGCCGCCGCTTGACGATGTCGCGGCACAGGCCCTCGGCGACCAGGCCCGCGACCAGAACGTTCGCGTCGCAGACGATCTTCACGAGACGGCTTTGAAGACGTCCTCGTCGGCGTAGAGGCCCTTGGCACGGGCCTTGGGAACCAGCACACGCCGGGACTTGTCAAACGCATCCGTCCAGATCCGCTGTTGCACAGCGCCCCGCACGAACTCGCTCTCCGTCATGCCCCGGTCCCTGGCCGCCCGGCCGAGATCGCGCCGCAGGGCAGGCGGCAGGCTGATGGTCAGCGTCGCTCTCATGTAAGACAGTTTAATACAGTTATGTGGGGGCGGCAACCGGCGTCATATCGTGGAGCTGCTCACCTCAAAGCTCGAAATGACGATCGCGAGGAGTGCGGCCCCCAATCCCGCCTGGGATTTCGCGCCGATGTCGAGACCGGCGATCGCGGTCAGAGCGATCGCTTCCCAGCGCTGCGACGGGATCGTCTAGAACGAAGGCTGCGACAGGCGAACGAGCAAGTGGGATTCAGACGAGGTTCCAGGGCAAGGCGGCGACGTCCTCGGTCACCCAGAAGAAGCGTAGGGTGCCGCACAGGATGGCAGCCTTGGCGATGCGCCGATCGGGGTACGCCTGAAGGATCGCGCGCCGAATATCCAGAACGTCGGCCGTCCTGAGTTGATGTCAGTCGGGTCTGCCGTCCACGCCTATCTGGTCGTCACGTGCGTTTCGTGTCACGCTCATGTCTATGCCTGTTACCGCACGAGAGGCCGCCGCGACCCTGCGACAGCGCAGCGCCGAGGCACACAAGCGGGCGGAATTCCAGGCTGCGGAGGCGCGCGAGCGGGTCGTGGCAGTGGTACGCGGGCTGCTTCCGCCGGGCGGCCGCGCATGGCTGATCGGATCGCTGGCCTGGGGAGGGTTCGGCGTGCGCAGCGATGTCGATCTGGTTCTTGCAGACGTGGACGGTCCGCAGACCACGGCCATCGAGATTGCGGTCTGCAAGGCCGTCGGGGTCGAGGTGGACCTGCTGATGCTGCAACATCTGCCACGGTCATTTTGCGAGCGGGTCGAGCGCGAGGGGCTGGCGATCCATGGTGGCTGAGACGGAAACCGTTGTCCGGCTGACTCGCCTGAAGAGCGACCTGACCGGCGATCGAGCGGCCATGGATGCCCGCGAGTCCGAAGTCGCGGAACTGGTCCGTCGCTGGGACCAGGCTGGCAGTCTGGGCCGGCCCGAACTGGTCTTGGTGGCGGTCAACCTGCATGGCTGGTACACGGCCCTGGAGACGGCGCTGGAGCGGGTGGCCAGGCTGCTGGACCAGACAATGCCGGACGGCGGCTCGTGGCATCTCGATTTGTTGGCGCAGATGCAGCTTGAGGTGCCCGGCGTGCGGCCTGCGATCATCCCCGAACGGATCGCGCCCGAGTTGCACGAGTTGAGGAAGTTCCGCCACTTCTTCCGGAACGCATACGCTCTTGACCTTGATGCGGCCCTGGTTCGCCAAAGGGCTGCTGATCTCTTGCGCGTGCGTGGCCCCCAGGCAGCGGCGATGGCAGCGCTGCGAGCGCACATCGACGCTACCTTGAGCGAGCTCCTGGCTGCGCCGGCGGAAAGATAGGATCCGCTGTGAATCGCGCCGTTGCGAACGGCTTTGCCTCGACCAGAGCCCGCCCGTAGCGCACCACCTGCCACCGCAGGAGGGTGGACGCGCGATCGAGCCGGACGAGATCCACCTGGCGCCCGGAGACCCGGCTCAGATCGGTCTGCAACATGAGTTCCTCGGTCAAAGACAATTCCGGATCTTCCGGGACGATCCCGATGTCGATGTCGCTATCGATCCGCTCCGTGCCTTTGGCAGTCGAACCAAACAGCATGGCAAGCCGCAGCGGCGGGCCGCTGCGCAAAGCGGTCACGATGAGATCCTGGCGGGTGACGTCAGGGCCATCAGGAGTCCAAGAATACGCGATCTGTGTGCCGTTCGGGTTGTATCTCCAGTGCTGCTGAATTTCTTGCTGCCGCATACCTAGTGAAAAAAGGCGAACGACTGAAAGAAGCTAGGTTGTGGAGGCGCCGGGTACTGCCCCCGGGTCCGAAGGCGCTCTGCTCAAGTCCCTACGTGCGTGTCCGGCGAATTGGTTCTCGTTTGCGGGTTGGCCCGCCGGCCGGGCGTCCCGCAAACCAGCCTTCCCTAGGTGTCGCGACCGGGCCGGAAAACTTTGCCCCGCCGCCTAGCCCGCTAAATGGCCACTTCCCTAGGTCGCAGGCAATCCCTGGGGTCGTGGTCTGGTCCGTTCTTTAGGCGGCCAGAGCGAACGAGTTGTCGTTCGCGTTTCTTTTTTGCCCGTTTTTACGAGGCCTCGGGCGCCTCGGCACGCGACCTGAGTTTTGCTACCTCCGTCGAAACTATTTCGCCCCCTTGTGATGTTTGGTGATCGAAGCATAGCGCCTGTCGAGGCTACAGGCCACGGTTCGAGCCCGCGGCAATCGGTGCTACCCTCGGGAACTATGTTGACAGTGCTGGTGGCGGCAGCGCCTTCCCTGGGGCTGCTCGCCTACTTCTATCTTCGCGATCGCTACGATCGCGAGCCGATCAGCTGTCTTCTCATCGCGTACCTCCTCGGCATGTATTCGATGCTGGCGGCACAAAGCATGGTCGTCGCACTGGCGGGCGGCGTATCCGAGGAGTGGTTGCACCTGGGCGGCGAGCCGGCACGCCTCTTCGAGGCCTTCGTGCTCTCGGGCCTGGTCGAAGAGGTCGCCAAGTGGGCGATGCTGATGGCCGCGGTTTACCACTGGCGCGAGTTCGACGAGCCGCTCGACGGCCTGGTCTACGGGGTGACCATCGCCCTCGGCTTCGCCACCCTGGAGAACGTCTTCTATCTTTCCAGTCATGGCGTTGCCATCGCCTGGCAGCGAGCGGTGTTCGCGGTGCCGGCACACGCCCTGTTCGGCGGGACCATGGGCTACTACGCCGGCCGTGGGAAATTCGCTGCCAGGTCCAGCCCGCGCGTCCATGGTGCCCTGGGCGTCTGGCGTGACCGGATCCTCTGTCTGACGTTGCCCGTGCTTTTCCACGGTGCCTACGACTTCGCGCTCTTGCACGGCCTCAACTGGTTCATATGGGTTGCCATCACCGCACTTTCCCTCGGCTTTTGGGTTTTCGTCTTGCGGCGAGTTCGCCGGGCCCAGAAAGCATCACCCTTTCGGCCCAAGACCATGTTGCCCTCCGACTTCCGGCTGCCCCCACCGGCCCGAAGGGTGTAAAATCAGAAACCATGCGGAACGACACCAAGCTGCTGGTTGCAGGGATCGGACTGGTCGTAGGCTTCTCGGCGGCGTGCTCGAAGCGCGCCGAAAACAAGATTGCGCCAGCGCCGTCTGCTGGGGCGGGCGCGTCCACGTCGGATCCGGAATTCGACAAGAAGTGGGCTGCCCTGGCCCAGGCCGGGGCAGACGTTGCGTATATCGAAGATGACCGTGGCGAAGGTTTGATGGGAAACGTGCGCCGCGCCTCCCGGGTGAAGGCCGACCCCCAGGCCGTGCTGACCGGTCCCGCTGCGGCCCAGGCGGCGGATCTGCCAGAACAACCCGCGGGTCAGGAAGTCCAGCGCATCATCCGGGGCAACCTGATGGCCGTGCGCGGCTGTTACATGAACATGGCGCGTACCGGTCAGGCCCGGTCAGGCAAAGCCATCGTCAGCTTCTCCATCGGCGCTGATGGCCGCCCGGCGAGCCTGAACGTGGATGCGCCGGCTTTTCGCGACACCCCCCTGCCGGCTTGCGTGACCGCGCAGATCTCGCGTTGGTCGTTCCCCAGGTCGCAAAAGGGAGGCGGCTCGGTCAGCTACCCGTTCGTGTTCGTCGGGGGATAGAGGACATCAAGGTCAGGGCAGACGTCGCCCCATCCTACCTCCCTCTGTCCACCGGCCTGCCGGAACTGGGAGAAGCCTACTTCGCCTGCCGGTCTTCCAGGTAGAAGACGGTGATGGCGAGGCAGTGGAACGCTTCGTCGGACGACTGGGTCACGATGGTATCGACCACCTGACACTGCGGATGTTCACGAATCCAGCCGGTAACCTTCTCGCCAAGGTTCTCTCGCTCTTGGGCCATCGTGGCTGAGAAGACCTTGACTCCATTGAAGCGTGCCGTCGTGTGCGTCTGACTTTGGGCCATCATTCCTATTCTTCCTCTCCGGACTTCTCGGTGCTACCACCAGTACGGACAAGGCCTTCTCTGGCCTACTGCGGCCCCGGAGCGCACCGCATCTTCCCCGTACAGTCTACCTTTGCTCACCGTATAACAGGATTTGGGGGCCAGGGACAACCATTACGAGCAAACCGGGGACAAGCCAGGCCGGACATTCGGACATTCAGAGGACGCCTCGCGCCATTGGGGCGCGATGGGACGAGAAACTAGGTGCTGTACGCGCGCAACTTTTCGCTGATGTCCAGGTGCTCGAACGACAAGGCGAACGCCAGCAGGTCGTCGAGGGCAGCATGGCCCTCCTCCTCGGCCACTGCATGTCCAACCCGCAGCAGGTCGGCGCAAATCACCAGCGACAGGCGCGTGGCCATCTGGCCCAGGCTCTTGGTCCAGGCCGTCAGGTTGATGGACCCGTACTTTCGCGCCAGTCGCTGGCTGACTTCCGCGATGCGTGTGCGCGCCGGTGTATCGAGAGCGGCGATGGCATCTCGGGCAGCTTCGAAGGCTGGTCCCTCAGAGCGCAGCGAGCCGCGGGCTGTGGCGAGCGCAGCCATGAAGTAGGGGCGCAGATGGCCGCCCGAACGTACCGAGCCAGCGAGCCGTCCCGTGGTGGCGAGAGCCAGCGCGCGGCTCAACCTGAACCCGAGTTCTACCGAGTCGGATTGTTCGAGAAGCGTCGAGCCGCACAGAAGTCCGGGCGGTTGCAGGTGAGCCATGCGTGCGTCACCCAGCAGCGCCGGGTGGTGAAGCACGCGGGGCTCCTCGATTTCCAGAAGGTCGCAGATGTAGCCGAGCACGCGACGGAACGGCGCCGGCTGCTGGTTGGGCAGAAGTGGAGTGTCGCTATCGAGCCCCACCTCTGCAATCGAGACAGGCGGAAGAACTCCGGAATCGACCAGCAGCGCGATCAGAGATTCAGCATCGGCGAACTCCGGGCTGTAGCCCATGCGGTTAGGCCAATCAGCGGGGAGCTTGGTCGAGATCCGACGCAACACCTTGGGACGGCTCTCGCTGGCCAGCTTGGTAATCCTGTCGTCGCCCAACCCGCGCAGCACCATGGCACTTGCCGCGATTTCCGCCGCGTTCGTCCGTCCCTGCTCCAGAAACAAGTCAACCAGCCGCTCTCCCGCGTGGCCGTCTTCGGGGCGGAGTTGCCACTCAGCAGCGATCGCACGCGCCATTTCGCGCCAGCGCGTGGGATCCTCCGCGTTCATCTCAGCCGACTTTCTGAGAATATCGATGTCGTCTTGTGCCAGGCGCGCCGCCTTGTCGTAGGCGATTCGTGCGGACAGCCGATCGTCGAGTTGGTTCTCGTAGATACCGGCCAGTTCGCACCACAAGCGTTGCCGCAAGGGCTGGGCGCGATCTCCAAGGGCGGCGATGAGTTTGCGCATGAACCCCTCTGCGCCCTTGGGATCGCTGAGTCGTTGATAGGCCTGCAGCAATAGCTCGACGACTTCAGGCTGCATCGGCTCGACCGCCAGGCTGCGCTCCAAGTGCTTGCGAGCCGTGGCGGCGTCGTTCTCCGTGGCCGCCAGTCGGCCAAGCATGGCGTGCGCCTCAGGCAGATCGGGATCGAGCGCAAGAGCGTGGTCGATGGCGTCGCGGGCCGCGCCCGCCCATTCGGGACCGAAGGAGACGAACTGGGCCCAACCCAGGTAGGCGTGGTAGAGCGCCTGGTCGGATCGAGCGCGCACCGCGGCCTCAAACTTCGGCAGGGACTCGGCGACCTTGCCAGCGTTGAAGAGGCGTAGCGCCTCGCCGAAGGCCAACTCGGCACCCAGAGGATCCATCTCGGGCGATGAGGTTGAGGCCAGGGTTCGGTCATAGCTATGCCGGAGTTGCGGATTGGCGAGAACCCGGGCGGCGTGGTCGAGGGCCGCGCGCAGCCCTTCGAGCTTGGCCTGCTCAGGAGCGCCGAGCTCTATCCCGGCCACGGTAGAGGGTGAGAATTGGGCGCCCTTGGCCGCGCAGGCCGCGAGAATCTCCTGGGTCGAGGCTTCGTGGGACACGCCCAACGCTTCGTACAGCGTCTTGCCGCGGATGGATAGGTAGGCGCGCAGGATGGCTTGTCGCAGAGCCTGGCTGGGCGAGTCGCGACCAGGCGGCGGGAAGCCGCTGCCCAGATCGGCATTTTCGGGCGAGGGGGTAGCCCGCAAGGAGACGTCCATGGCGCCGGAGTCCTGATCGTCTGCCAACTCGGAAAAGGTATCTTCATCTTCTGGCGACGGCGTTGTCGTGCGCGGAACCGGACTGAACATCTCGTCCGGGGATTCAGTGCGGATGGCGTCGATGCGACTGCCGATCTCGCTTCCCAGTTTCTCCAGCGAGAGCGAGGACTGCCACGCGTTGGGGATGGGAATCTTCTCGGGCTCTCTGGCCGGGTCAGTCAGTTCGGCGAGGCCGGTTTCCAGCAACGTGTCGATGGCGGTGATGACAAGATGGGAGTCATCACGCAAGGCGAGTGAGCCCACGCTGGCCCCGGCGGCCAGGACTCGCGTGATGTCGGCCCCGAAGACTGCCTCGAAGCTCGAACGATGACGGTCAAAACGACGTGTCAGCCTGACTTCGAGGGCACCATTCTGGTCGAAGCGGCCGATTAGCTTCTCTGGCGTGGCGCTGCGGAGCAGCCCCATGAAGATGATCCGTTCGACTTCGAGGTCATGCTCGATGATCCGGTCGCCGAAGGTGTCACCGGGAACGAAGGTCCAGCTTCCTTCCTCCCAGCGCAGGCAGTCGGTGATGCGCTTGCGTACCTGCGCGGCCAGACACTGCAGCACATCTTCGGGCGAAAGCCAGCCGAGCTCGATGAGCACGGCTCCCATCTTGTGGCCACGGGCCTTGGTCTCAGCCAGCAAGTAGGTGAGCTGCCGCTCGTCGATGATTCCCTTGGCACAGAGGAGGGTTCCCAGGGCCTCCTGGCGCAGATTCGAATCGGCGCCGACGACCTTGCCCTCACGCAGGTAGATTTCCTTCCGCATCTTGCCGCGAGACAGGCCGAGCGTGCCGGTCTGCAAGCCGTCCGTCAGATCGAGAAGCAGCCTGGGAACCCCTCGCTCGGCCAGTGACCCCGAAAGCCCAGGCGAGGGTCGCGAGGAAGCACCAGGCGGGAAGAAGCGCAATGTTCCCGACGCATCTGGCGCGGCGGTTGGGGGTGGCGTCATGGCGGGCCGCGCGACGGGGCCAGGCGTGGGCGTGCGCGCAGGGCCGGGTCCGACCGGGCCAGTCGGCCCGGGCGTCGTCGAACGGGAGACCGCGATCGCCGGTCGCGGAGTGCCCCCCGAGGTAAGGGCGCGGCCTTCGGAGAAGGGGGGAGGAGTCGACGTTCGAGGCTGAGGCGCGGCCTGCCCCGCCGAGGTCGTGGTTCGGCCCGGCACGCGCAGACAAGCCAGTATCGCCTCGACCAGTTCGGCCTGGGAAAACGGCTTGGCCAAGAAGGCTGCGCGGACGTCCCGGTCAAGGCTTACCGCCAGGGAGGGATCCCGGTAGATGCCGGAGATCACGATGAGCCCGATGTCTTTTCCGAAAGGGGCTTCGCGCACAGCCCGACAGAAGGCGAAGCCGTCCATGCCGGCCATGATGAGGTCGGTGACAATCACCTGCGGGCGCTCGTTCACGAACATGGCGAGGCCTTGCTCGCCACTCGCCGCGTGGACCACCTTGGGCCCGAGAGGCATCAGCCTGGCATCGTCGAGGATGGCCCGTTCCATGGCACTGCGAACCATCGGGTCATCGTCGACGAGCAGGACCGTGAATGTCATGGCCTATCGAATCCGCGGGCCGGCGTCCTGGCCCGGGCAGCCAGGACGCGCGAGTCGCGCGTTACCCTACTTGTTTCTCTTTTCTGTCGTCAGCACACTGGGGATCATTGACTCGTCCTGCGCGACCTGGGTCTGGGCCGGCAGGGCGGCCTTGGCTTCGGGCGCTGCTGCAAGGCCCATCTTGACCTTCAACTCGGCCAGCGCCGTGTCGGTGCCGACGCTGCCAGACTCCAGGGCCTTGAATTTCTGTTGCAGGGTGTCCCCGGTCAGCTCGTTGCCCAACTCCACCGAGGCGTCGGCTTCGGCCTCGATCTGATCCACCTTCTGCGACATGCGCTCGAAGGTGTCGAAGGCGCTAGTGTCCGACAGACCCTGCATGGTGTCCTGGATGGCCTTCTGCGCCTCGGCGCGCTTCTGGCGGGCGATGAGGATGTTCTTCTTCCGCTTGGCCTCCTCGATCTTGTCGTTGAGCGTGCGCAGTTGCTCCTTCAGCTTCTCCACCGCGTCTTTCTGCAACTGTGTCTGCTTGGTGAACTCCGCCCCCTGCGTCTCATGCTCGCTCTTGCGCTTGAGCGCCTCGCGCGCAAGGTTGTCGTCGCCGGAGCGCACCGCCAGCATGGCCTTGCGTTCCCATTCCTGGGCCAACTCCGTCTGCTCGTCGCGCTGTTTCTCCAGGCGCTTCTGGTCCGCGATTGAGACCGCCACCTGTTTTTTCGCTTCGACAAGCTGGTTCTGCATGTCGGCGACGAGCTGGTTCAACATCTTCTGCGGATCTTCCGCCTTGGAGATGAGATCGTTGAGGTTCGATTTGATGAGGGTTCCGAGCCGCGAGAATATTCCCATGACTGATCTTTCCTTGCCGGGTGCTTGCTCTAGGGTTCAGGCCGCCACGCGAAACTTCGACAGCGTTGGATAGTGCTTGCTGATGGCCATTCCCATGTCGTCCACCACCGCCTGGAGCTCACTGAAGTCGAGATCCTCCAGGGGCAACGAGTCGGTGAGAACAACCGCGTTGCCGTCGACGCCGAATGTGGCGTAGACCATTTCCCTGGCGTTGAGCCTGAGCAGGGTTTCGAAGAGGGCTTCCCGCCTGCCCAGGGGCAGGTCCATTACCTTGAGTCGAAACACCACGACCGGGCCGGCCAAGGAGACCAAGAGGTTGTCGAAGCCATTGTCCCTGATGCGCCAGACGTCGTGGCCCATGTCCTCATACGTGAGGCCAAGCCTGAGCAGGTAAGACTCGATATCTTCACGCGTTTTCATGGCAACCGCCTTTCCTGTGGCCTGGTCCAGCCCCGGGGCTGGCAAGAGGATTCCTGGCCGAAGGGTAGACGATTCCGGGGCGGCCTACAAACCCCTTTTCTTGCCGCAGACTTGCGCGGGAAGTTGAAGCAAGCCCGTTCCTGTGGTACCCGGAATCTTCTATGCCTGTCGATCCTACTGCCCTGCCGCGCCACGTTGCAATCATAATGGACGGGAACGGCCGGTGGGCGCAGGACAAGGGGCTGCCGCGCATCGAAGGCCACCGGCGGGGGGCGAACGCGGTACACGAGGTGGTGCGAACCGCGCGCGAGATTGGGGTCAAGGCCCTGACCTTGTACGCTTTCTCGGCGCAGAACTGGCTGCGTCCGCCCGAGGAAGTCGCTATGTTGATGCGGCTTCTGCGCGAGTACGTCATCGCGGAACGCGCTGAGATCATGGACAACGCCATCCGGTTGGTCGCCATCGGGGACTTGGACCGGCTGCCGGGCTTGGTGCGTGAGCCGCTCGAGCTATTGGTCAGTGATTCGGCCGGCAACCAGGCCATGACCTTGTGCCTGGCCCTGTCGTACGGGGGACGCGAATCAATCGTCGCCACGAGCCGCGCCCTGTGCGAGGCGGTCAAACGGGGCGAGCTCTCGCCCGCCGATGTCACCGAAGGGTGCTTCCAGTCGGCCATGCAGACTGCTGATCTGCCCCAACTCGACCTTCTTATTCGCACCTCGGGCGAGGTTCGGCTGTCGAACTTCCTGCTCTGGGAATCGGCCTACGCGGAACTCTACTTCACCGACACCTATTGGCCCGAGTTTGGTCGCGACGAGTTCGTGCGTGCCCTCGAATCGTACCGAGGCCGCCAACGCCGCTTCGGCCGCACGGGAGAGCAGCTTCGGCGCCTGGGGTGAGGCCCGTTGAAGCCGGACCGGAAGAATCTAGTCGTCCGGATCGCCTCGGCGCTGGTGGCCTTGCCGGTCGTCGGCGTGATCGTGTTCTGGCACGAGCCTCTGGGCCTGGCGGCCTTGTGCCTCGTGGTAGCTGTTCAGGCCCTGCGCGAGTACACATCCATGACCATGGCTGGTCGGCCCGCGGCCGAGCGTGCGGGCGTCGTGCTGGTTGGCACCGGCTTGTACCTGGCGCTCTATCTCCGGCCGGAGCTTGGTGCGCAGTGGTTCTTGGCCGCCACGCTGGCTGTGGCCATCTTGATGCTGGTGCGCGCGGTTGACCTGCCAGCCGCAGGGGCTCGGCTCTTCGCCGCGGCATTCGGCGTGTTCTACATAGGTGGACTGCTCTCCGCTTTGCCTCTCTTGCATCGCACTTCGGGGCCGGCGTGGGTCGCCTTGACCATCGCGGTGACCTTCGCCAACGATACCGGTGCCTACTTCGTGGGCCGGGCGTTTGGACGGCACAAGCTGGCGCCGACCCTTTCGCCGGGGAAGACGATCGAAGGCAGTGTGGGCGGACTCGCAGCCGGACTTACTCTGACATTCGTGGCAGGGTGGGCCTTCATGCCTGCGCTGTCCCTCGCTGACCGCATAGCAATAGGTCTTGTTGCCGGCGTTGTCGGGCCCGCGGGCGATCTGGTCGAGTCGCTCATCAAGCGCGCGGCGGGCGTCAAAGACTCTGGTCGGTCCATCCCTGGCCACGGCGGCGTCCTCGATCGCATCGATGCGCTACTTTTCGTAGGCGCCTATGTCTACTTGCACGTCAACCTGTTCCGCTACTGAGAACAAGGATGCCCAATACGGCGAAGCCCCCGTGGTTGTCCACGAGGGCTGCCAGAATCCTAAGCGAGGCTGGTTAAGCTTGGCTAGATATGTTAAGCGGTGGAAGAATTCCAACCGCGAGTACAGGGCACACCGACTTGCGCCGGTGTGTTGGGAGGAGGAGCAACTCTCGGAGTCAGTGCCGCCGGTCGTTGCTTGCCGAACATCGCTAGCAACGACCGTGCCGGCCCGGACACGGGCCCCTTCTCGGCTCGGAACTATTTGAATTTTTGAGGTTTTCATGCTACATGCGATACGACGACGAGACACCGAGGGTCTGATCCCCCTGACATTGACGTCAGGGTTGTCGAGCCTAGATGCCGGTTTTTCACAGTCCTAAATGACTGACAGCTTTTTGGTCATCAACGCGGACGGGCCCGAGACTCGCGTTGCGCTGGTCGAGGACGGCTTGCTGGCCGAACTCTACATCGAGCGCAAACAGGAACGGGGCATTGCGGGAAACATCTACAAGGGCCGAGTGGATCGGGTCCTGCCGGGGATGCAAGCGGCCTTTGTCAACATCGGACTGGAGAAGTCTGCCTACCTGCACGTCTCGGACGTGCGCGGGACGCCCGACGACCTTCGCCGGCTGGTCTCGGCAGGCGAGGGACAGGGCCGTGCCAACGTCCAGGACGACGATGACGACAGCGAGCCGTCGGGGCCGCCAGGCGGCGCACGCATCGAGGATCTGCTGAGAGAAGGGCAGGAGATCGTCGTTCAGGTAACCAAGGAACCCATCAGTACCAAGGGGGCTCGGACGACCCGGTACATTTCGTTGCCGGGCCGGCACCTGGTGTTCATGCCCACGGTCGAACACGTGGGAATTTCTCGGCGCATTTCCTCCGACAAGGAGCGCCGCCGCCTGCGCGAGATCATCGACCAGATGCGGCCGCCGGGGACGGGCTTCATCGTGCGTACGGTTGCCGAGAACGTGCCGGAGAAGGATCTCCGCGCCGACATGGATTTCCTCATCAAGCTGTGGAACGAAATTGTTCGCCGCACCCAGAACATTCGCTGTCCCGCGCTCATCTACAACGATCTCGATCTCCTGCTGCGCACGGTGCGCGACATGTTCACGCCCGAGGTGGCCAAGCTGATTATCGATTCCCGCGCCGAATACGAGAAGATCAAGAAGTTCATTGCGGCCTTCATGCCGGACTTCACCGGACAGATCGATCTGTACGACGGACCGGAGCCTATCTTCGACGGCTACGGCATCGAGATCGAGATAGACCGGGCGCTAGAGCGCAAGGTTTGGCTCAAGTCAGGCGGCTATCTCATCGTCGACGAGATGGAGGCCTTGACGGCCATCGACGTCAACACCGGCCGCTTCGTCGGCAAGAAGAATCTGGAAGACACCATAACCCAGACCAACCTGGAAGCTTGTCGTGAGGTTGCCGAGCAGCTGCGCATCCGCTCTCTCGGCGGCATGATCGTGGTCGACTTCATCGACATGGACCGCGCATCCAACCGCGATCGGGTCACGCGCGCCTTCAACGATCACCTGCGTCGCGACCGATCGAAGGCGGCGGTCACCCGCATCTCCGAGTTGGGCCTGATCGAGATGACCCGCAAGCGAACGCGCGAGTCGCTCCTGCACGCGCTGACCGAGCCGTGCGAACACTGTGAGGGTAAGGGCTACACCAAGTCGCGGCGGACCGTGGCCTACGAGCTTCTGCGCGAGCTGAGGCGCCAGGGCAACCTGATCGAGGGAGATACGGTGCTCATCGAAGTGCACCCGGACGTCGCGCAGGTGCTGGCGACCACGGACCACGGATACCTGGAGGACATGGAGAAGCGCTTGCAGAGGCGCATCATCGTCAAGGCGCGTGGCTCGTTCGCACTTGAGGATTTTGAGTTGCGTTCCCCCAACCAGAAGACGCCGCTTGATCGATCGGATGCGGACCGCGAGGGCGAGCGCGCTGATCGGCGTCGTCGCCGTCGCAAGAAGCTTGGCCCGCCTGCTGAGGTCGAGGCCATGCTGGAGGAGGAAGAACGCAGCAGCGCGGCCGACCGCGAGGCGGGCAGTGAGGACCGCGAGCCCCGCAACGACGAGCGCTCGGCACAGCATCGAGCCGTGAACGGGGAAGCGGCGGCGAGCGATTCCGTGCCCGACGCCGCGGACATCCGCCGGCCACCTGGGCCAGCCGAGGGTCCCGCCGGTGCCGATTCATCTCAGGGTGCGCCGCCAAGCTCTCGCAGCACCCCGGCACCTTCCAAGACTCCGCAGGTCGCGCCCGAAACGGCTGCACTTCCCGCTGCCACTGACGAGCCCAAGACGCAGGGCTGAGCGCCGCTCCCTCTCGCCAGACAACGGCGACATGCGGGCATTGTAATGTACAACAAGCTCTTACTTTTAGGTAGATGTAGTTATCAACAGGAAAAGTCAAATAACTTCAAAGTGATAGAATTTTGATCAACAGCCCGCTGGTTGTTACGATCGCAGAATCGAAAGTGAAAACAGAACCTTCTGCGATGCGACGAGGACATACTTGAGCAAGATGCTCTTTCGAGGCGACACCCCGCCGCCCGCGGGCAGTCAGTTGACCTCCGTGGACGCGCGGCAATTGACCTTCCGGTTTGCCGATTCCGACGATGAGGGGGGCGCTTCTCCGTGCCCCATATCGCGTTGGGCTGCGCGAGGAAAAACCCCCGGCCGGGTCGTCAGGCTCCCTGCTGGCGGTCGCCCACTGGAGGAGATTCGGCTTGAGCAGGCCGTGGCTGCCTACCTACCTCCCGGCAAAGGCGTGCGCCTCACGCTAACCGGCAATCGCTACAATATCGTGGCGGTGCGACGCGAGCCCGCGGTCTACGTGGTCAGGATTCACCGCATATTCGCCGGCGCCGAGCCTCGGCTGGTGCGAGCATTGGCGCGCTACGTGGTCCACAACGACCGGCGCGCATCCGGAACTCTGGGGGAATTCATCGAGCGCCACGAGCACATCATCAGCCGGGCACCACGCCGGCCGCGCCTGGTGAAACTGCGGCCCACTGGACGCGTCCACGACCTGCAGGACATCTTCGATCGCCTGAACCGGCGGTACTTTGAGGGCACGCTGCAGGCGAAGATCACTTGGGGGCCTGCGCTGTTCCGAGCGCAGCAGCGGTCCATCAAGATGGGCAGTTTCTCGGTCGAGGACCGCATCATCCGCGTGCATCCCGCGCTCGACCGCGCCGAGGTGCCGCTCTTCTTCGTCGAGTGGATTGTGTTCCACGAGATGCTTCACGGCCGGCACGAGATCCGTCGGAGCGGGAGCCGACGCTGCTTCCATCCGCCTGAGTTTCTCGCCCAGGAACGCGAGTTTGCCGACTACCAGCGTGCCTCTGCTTGGGAGAAGGAAAACGTCGATCGCCTGTTCGGAAGATAGGTCGCCTGCGAACCCTGCGGCGCTGTCATCTTGGCAGACGGGAGGATTATTTCTGGCCAGAGAGTCGCGGGTGGGTCCGGATGCGGCGAAAGGCCGGCACAGGCGCAGGTCTTTTCTGCTGGAACGATTGATGCTAATTCCCTGCAAGAGACGCATGACAACCTCAAGACTCGGTGCGCTGGCAGTCGTGTTTGCAACGGCTATCGCTGGCTGCGGTCACACGCGGTTCCTGGCCGGGACCACAATCCCGGCCACCGAAGACAACCTGGCCGTCGTCGAGACCGTCGAGCAATATCGAGCCTGTCTCATCGAGAAGAACATTGATGGGCTGTTGTTGCTGGCGTCGAAGCGGTACTTCGAGGACGGGGGCACGCCCCAGGCGAACGATGACTACGGCTACGACGGTTTGCGGCAGATCCTGACCAGTCGCCTCGGGCGTGTGCAGTCTTTGCGCTATGACATCGAATATCAGCGGGTCACCGTGCGGGGTGATCAGGCTGAGGTCGATGCGTTCCTCAACGGTGCGTTCGAGCTGCAGAGTGAGACCGGCGAACGCTATCGCCGCGTCAATGATCGCCACAGGTTCGTGCTCGAACGAACCTCCAACAACAAGTGGCGCTTCTTGAACGGAATGTAGCGTCTTCATGGGAACCCTGAAAGGGTTCCCATGCCCTCGGCCCCCCACCCGCCACCGCCCCCCGCTCGCTTCCCCCTTCGGGGACTTCGGGACCTGCACCTTCCCCACCACACCCGCTCGCTACGCTCGCGCCCTCGCGCTCGGCCTCGCGCGATGGTCCGCGGCCGGCAACGCCGGCGGGCTCCCCACGCGGCTACAGTCGGTACACCAGCAGGCGCGCTTCGAGCGGCCCATTCCACAGACGGTGCGAGATCTCATGCTTGCGCCGCAGGGCACGCGCAAGCAGCGGGTTGCCACACAGTATGATCGCGCTCCACCCGCGCATCCGGTCCAGGGTGCGCGCGATGGTGGCGTAGAGATGGTCCAGCGGCTGCTCTGGTACCGGCCCCGGCAGCCGCTCGCCGTAGGGTGGGTTCATGCAGATTGTCCCGGGCGGATCGCTCGACACCAGCGTCGCGACATCGGCGACCTCGAACAGGATGTCCTCGGCTACCCCGGCGGCTCGGGCATTCCGGCGCGCTGACTGAATCGCTGTGCTCGAGACATCGCGGGCCAGGATGGGGCAGGGGGCTTTGGCCCGGCGGGCGTCTTGCGCGGCTTGTTTGAGTCGCGCGAACAGCGGCAGATGGCTTTGGTCAGCCCAGCGTTCGAAGCCGAAAGCACGACGCAGGCCCGGGGCGATGTTGCGGCTTGCCAGCGCGTGCTCGATGGCCAACGTCCCAGTGCCCGTCATGGGATCGACGAAGGGTCGGTCGGCCTGCACGCCGCCTAGGGCGAGCACCGCCGCCGCCAAAGATTCCTTGAGGGGAGCCTCGGCCATGGCCACCCGGTAGCCGCGTCGATGGAGCGGTTCGCTGGCCAGATCGATGAAGAGGCGGGCGTCACTTCCGCGCAGGTGCAGGACGAGCGACACGTCGGGATTCTCCACGTCCACGTTGGGGCGGTGGCCCATGCGGTCGCGGAGCGCGTCGACCACGGCGTCTTTCACCCTCAGTGCGGCGAAGCCCGAGTGGTGAAGCTCTGGGTTGTCGTGGGTGGTGGCGGTGACGGCGAGAGTGGTTTTGCCGCCGAGAAAGCGGCTCAGATCAGCCGCACGCGTGCCGGCGTACAGGGTGCGCGCGTCGGAAGCGGGAAAGTGGCCCACCTCGAGCAGAACGCGCATGGCCACGCGTGACCACAGACACACCTTCATTCCATCTTCGAGGGTTCCGTCGAAGGAAACGCCCCCGGCAGCGCCGCGGGGGGCGTGAATGCGCTGGACGACTAGCTCGCGGCGAAGAGCGCCCTCGGTGCCCCGGGCGCAGGTCACGAAAAACTTCATCTCCCCAGGACCTAGCAGGTGCTACTGCGGCCGTCGAGAGCAGGTTTGCAAAGTCGCCGCTGAGCAGAACTTGTCGGGTGGCCGTTCGGTTCTTGACCAACGACCCGGACGTGCGAATCTTGAGCAAGCACTGGTCGGCAAGCCGCCGGGCAGGGGTTCCTTCCAAAAGACGGGCTTGCTGTGTCTAGGATGGATCATGATCCGCATGGCGAAGACTGTCATTGTCCTCAGTATCGCGCTTCTGGGCTGCAACCGTGACCCCCTGAAGCTTCGGTCGGCGCCGGCTGGTGAGCCAGCCTCGGGCGGCGGGGCACAGTCGGGCGGCGACGCGGCCCTGGCCGTCGACGGGCCGAGACGGGATACCGCGCCCGACGGCAGAGGCCGGGACGGCGGCGCTGTGATGGATGCTGGGCAGGAGCGCGGGGCCGTTCCCGGCGATGCGGCGATAGCTCCCGGCCCCGGCCGCGACGCTGGCGCGATCCTGCCCGGACAGCCGGACGCCCCGCTTTCGCGGCTGACCGACTCTGGTGTGGTGGCCGGGTCTGCAGACGCACTGGTTACTCCCCGGCCGCCGGACGTCGCAGGGCCGCCCGTGACGTCGGCGGATGGCGGCCTGCTGCCGCCCCGTCCCTCCGATGCGGCCGCGAGTGGGACCGACACCTTGGCGCCCGGGCCAGATTCCCAGTCCCTGCCCAGCACGGTCCTGCCCGGCGGCGCCTGCACGGACAGCGGCCAGTGCGCTTCGCTACCCGGCCAGACGGCGGTCTGCGTTCCGCCCTCCATCGGATTCACCTCGGGTTACTGTGCGGTGCCCGGCTGCTCGATCCTTGCCCAGAACTGCCCCGGCGGCACCGCTGCCCAGTGTATACCAGGGGACAACGGGCCGATCTGCGTCGGGACCTGCAATCCGGGGGACAGCACCTCGTGCCGGCCGGGCTACGTGTGCCAGCCGCTCGGTCTGTTACTGCGGGCGGTGTGCGTACCTGGATGTCTCGATAGCACCGGCTGCCCGACGGGTACGACCTGCTTCCCCGTGTCGGGCAGCCCGGTGGGTCAGTGTCGCGATCCCGGACGCAAGGTGGGCGATTCCTGTGCTGTGGCCTCTGAATGTCCGCAGAACGGGCTGTGCGTCTCCGAGACCGATTTCGGCTGGCCCCACGGTTACTGCGTGACCAGCAAGTGCGCCAGCAGCGCCGACTGCGCCGCCGGCACCGCGTGTACTGGCAACGATCCCGATGGCATCTGCGCCCTTCGCTGCACCGGAGATTCCGACTGCCGCACGGGCTATCACTGTGCCCCGGCGGGCCGCGCCGGCGAGAGCGTGTGCGCTCCCCACTGCACTAGCGACAGCCAGTGTGAGGACCTGATCTGTCACATTGGCACTGGCCTCTGCTGAGCCCCGGGCCCTTCGCCAGTTTCCAGGAGCAGACATATGCATGTCCGCTCAAAAAGTTGGTAGCTATTGTGGCGACGTCGGCGACGGATGCGCCGGCACGGCCGCCTCCAACCACGCCACCGTGCAGATTTCTCGGGCCGCATCCCGGTAGACCGCAACCCCTGTCGGACGGAGGCATCCGCGCGTACAATGCCAGATGCCGGCTGCGCGTCCTCGCGCCGTCCGCGCTGCGGGAATGCACAGCGACGATCGATTTCGACGGGTTCGCCACAGACGGGAAAGATCCCTGCGCCGTTTCGCGCTGGCTAGTCTGCTGTGGGCCGGTTCTGCGATCGCGGCTCCGCCAGCGCGCGTGCTGGTACTGCCGGGCGGTTCGGACGAGGCGGCGGCTGCCAGTCTGGCCGAAGCGCTGCGCATCCAGATGGGGGAGCAGGGCAGCGTCAGCGTGGGCGACGCACTGACGGGCTCGAACCTATCCGCGAGGGTGCATGAAGCCATCGCGGCGCTCGATCGTATGGACGCGTCGCTGGCCGTGTGGGTGGAAGAAGAACCGTCGTCGCAGGAGTCGGAGATTCTGCTCTTCGCGGTGTTGCGCGAAGGCGGCCGGACCCTGGTGGCTACGCTGCACGCGCCGCCGGAAGACCGGGCCGCAATCGAGCGGATGCTGGCCGTGAAGGTGGTCGAGATCCTGCGCGGACCGCTCATGGCGCCCGCGCCTCCCCCGCCGCCTCCTCCGCTGCCTCCTCCTCTCTGTCCCGCGCCAGCCGTTCCGGCTCTGCCAGAGCGCTATCACACCTGGCTGGCAAGCTTGGGATTGTGGGGCGCGCTGCCGACTGCCGGGACCGGAACGCGCGGAGGCCTGTTGGGCGAACTCGGATGGCGGCTGGTCACGCCGGCATGGGCGGTCGAGACGTTCGCTGCCGGCCGCGTGGTTTCGACCGCGGTCATCGACGATTCCGGCGCACAGCTAACTGTGGGCGAGACCGACTTCGCGGTCGGGGCGCGCGTGTTGCGGGTCTGGGCGCGCTTCTCCCTCGGCGTGGGTATGCAAGCCGAGGGCTGGCTCTTGCGCGCTGATACCTCGGGACCGAATGCGTCGGGCACGAGGTGGCACTTGGTTTCGGCGCTTTCCGGCAAGTTCGACGCCCGCGTTCGGATCCGCGCCAGCGTCGAGGCCCGGCTCGCCGCGGGCGCCGCACTGCCGTTCAACGACGTGACGTTCGCGGTCGGGGGCCGGGAATTCCTGGACTACGGGCACGTCCGGCCGATGGCGGACCTGTCGCTGGTCTTCTCGCCCTACTGAGCGCAAGGGGTTGATCCACGTGGCGGATGATTTCCTGCAACCGAAGCGCGCCCCATTGGCACTTACGGTTTGTGGTCCTGAGCCATGCCATGCAAGACCCAGCAACGCCTGATCCAGCCCTCATCCAGGCCTGCCGGAAAAAGGATCGGATCGCACTGGAGACGGTCTTCCGGGCGCACCTGCCGACGCTCGAACGCTTCGTGGCCCACCTGGTCGGCTCCAGGGCCGACAGTGAGGATCTCGTGCAGGACACCCTGGTGACTGCCATCGCGGCCTTTCCCGGGTTTCGCGGTGACGCGTCCGTCGGCAGCTGGCTGAACGGCATTGCGGTCAACGTGGTACGCCGGCATTTGCGCCAGCCCGCCCTGCGCCGGAGCGTTCCCCTGGATCTGGTGCCTGCGCCGGCCGAGCCTGTTGACCCGGCGGCGCCGCCCGACGGCGTCGCTGACAGCCGGCGGCGGGTGGAAAGGATCCACGCCCACCTGTCTGCCATCGGCCTGGAACGGCGTATCGCCTTCATCCTGCACGTGGTCGAGGGACGCCCTATCGCGGAGATCGCGCAGATCGTGGGCGCCAGCAGCGTGGCGGTGAAGTCCCGCATCTTCTGGGCGCGGCGGGCGCTGATGGCGCGCGTCCGGCGCGATCCAGCACTGCGCGAACTGGCGCCCCAGGAGGGACGGTCATGAAGCCAATCGGCTGTGGTCGCGCGGGGGCATTGCTGGCGGCGCGGGAGGCGGGTCTATCCGCGAGCGAGCGGGGCGCTCTGCACGCGCACCTTCAGACCTGCGGCGACTGCCGCGAGCAGGCCCGCCTGCTCGACGAAATCGTCCTTGCCGTCGGCGCGATGCCGAGCCGGACGCCCGCAGCGAGAGAGCGCACGATCGAGCGCGCCTTGCGACAGGGGCTGGCGCAGGCTCCGGAGCCGTTGCCGCCTTCCTGGAAGAGCCGATCTGCGCTGGCACTGGGGGGCGTCGTCTTGGGCGGTGCGCTTGCCGTTACCGCCGCCTTTCTGATCGTGGGCGGAAGCGAGCGCTCGCCGCAGCCCCCGGTGGCGGCGCAGCCGAGCGTCTTGCCACAAGCGACGCCGCTTGCGGCTGAGCCACGCGATCTTTCTGCCGGAGCCGAGGTCGCGGTGGCGCACGCGCGCGTGCGAGCCGTGCGTCGCGCCTCGATCTCGTGGAACGAGAAGGCTGCCACGGTGAAACTCGACTCCGGCGCGATCGAGCTGGACGTGGATCCCGCGTTGCAACGGGGATTTCGCGTGGCCACGGACACCTTCGTGGTCGAAGTCCTGGGCACGCGCTTCCTGGTCGACGCCTCTCACGTGGAGGTCTCGCGCGGGGCGGTTCGCGTCCTGGCGCCCGACGGCCGCGTCCTGGTCGCGCGGTTGCAGATGGGCGAGACCTGGTCGCCACTGGAAGCCGCGCCGGCTGCCCTGGAGCCGGCCCCAGGGCCCGAGCGGCGGGCGCTCGGACCGCAGCCCGCCGATGTCGCCGAGCAGCTCGCACGCGCGCGGCGCGATCTGGCCAATCGCCAGGTGGCGCGAGCCGAGAAGGAAGCATCGTCAATTCTTGCCGGGGCGAGGGATCGGCGGCAGGAGGCCGAGGCGCGCACGCTGCTGGCGGAGTGCGCGCAGGCGCGGGGCAAGATCGATCGGGCGGTCGCCGCCTACGTCGGCGTGACCGAACGCTTCGGCGATCTGCCCGCCGGCGAAACCGCGCTGTTCGCAGCCGGAAGAACCCTGGCCGATGCCGGCCGCCGCGGGTCTGCCGCGCACTGGCTGCACCGCTACCTCGACCGCTACCCCAGCGGTCGTTTCACTGTCGAAGCGAAGGAACGACTGGCCGGGATCGAAGGGCCCCGGCCATGATCTCTGTCAGCAAAGGGAAAACCATGTCGAATGACCGTTGCCGGTTCGCGTGGGGAGCCGGCGAGCTTTGCTCGCCGCGGACCATCGCGGGAGGGCATGGGAACCCTCCCAGGGTTACCATATCATTCGTAATTTTGGCGGGACTTGGTTGTCTTTTCATTCTTGCCCCGGCCTGCGGCCAAAGCGACCAGACTCGCAACGGCGCCGATGCCGCGCGTGCGAATGGCGATGCGGGAACGACGGACGTGCCAATTCTCACTGGCAACGACGCCGGCCCTGACGCCGCTCGGGACGCGGTGGCAGGTGCGGGAGGTGCCGGCGGCAGCGCTGGTGCTGGTGGCGCCGCTGGCGCTGCGGGGTCTGGTGGCAGCGCCGGTCAAGGTGGGGGCGGCAACGGTGGCACGGGAGCCGGCGGCAGCGCTGGTGCTGGTGGTGCCGCTGGCGCTGCGGGGTCCGGTGGCAGCGCCGGTCGAGGCGGGAGCGGCGGCAAAGGAGGCACGGGCGGAGCGGGCGGCAGCGCTGGTGCTGGTGGCGCCGCTGGCGCTGCGGGGTCCGGTGGCAGCGCCGGTCGAGGTGGCAGCGGCGGCAAAGGAGGCACGGGCGGAGCGGGCGGCAGCGCGGGCGCTGCTGGCGTTGGTGGTGCTGCGGGGTCCGGTGGCAGCGCCGGTCAAGGTGGAAGAGGAGGCCCGGGAGGCACGGGCGGTGCTGGCGGCAGCGCGGGTGCCGGCGGCGCCAGCGGTGCCGGCGGTTCTGGCGGAGCGAGCGGCGTTTGGCGTCCGTTCAGCGACGCCAGCCCCTGGAATACCCCGATCCCGTCCTCGCCGACGATCGATCCCAACAGCGCGGCCATGATCGCCGACTGGGCCGTCAGTTCCGTCTACGGTCCGCACCTCGACGTCAACATCAGTGGCTTCTCGGTCCCGCTCTACTGGGCGGACGCAAGCACGCCCAAGACCCTGGTTTCCTGCGACGGTGCGGGTTACGGCTTCGCGGTCGACAAGAACAAGCAGAACGGCACCGCGATGATCCCGATCCCGGCGGGAGCCCAACCTGATCCGCAATCCGACCACCACCTGCTGGTGATCGATCGCTCGACGAACCTCGAGTGGGGGCTTTGGAACGCCAGCAACTCGGGCGGCACCTGGACCTGCGGCATGGGCGCGAGCATGGATCTGCTGGGCACTGGTGTCCGTCCGCCCATCACCAACGCCGGCGCCGACTGGAACTTCGCGCAGGGGCCTCGCGCCTGCGGATTCGCGCTGATCGCCGGCCTGATCCGCCCCGATGAAATCCTGGCGGGTCGAATCGACCACGCGCTGGTGGTGGCCTACCCGCATATCCGCGCCGGCTTCTTCACCCCGCCGGCCAGCACTGCGCAGGCGACCAACGGCCAGGGTGCCCAGAGGGACCGAGGCATTCCCTGCGGTGGCCGCATCCAGCTCGACCCGAGCATCGACGTCACGACCCTGGGCCTCTCGCCGGCAGGCGTGGTGATCGCCCGTGCGCTCCAGCAGTACGGCGCCTACGTGGGCGACTACAGCGGCGCCCTCGATCTCTATGCCGACAACGCGCCCGACGCGGCCGCTCAGTGGAGCGCGGGCCTGCTCAAGGAGGACGCAGTCGGCGGGGCACCCGCGAAGCTCAACCTCACCTGGTTTCGCGTCCTGCAGCTCGGCACGCTGTACGACAACGGAAACTGAAGAGCACTGCCTCCAACCTTTATGTGCACAATGCCCAATCCTGGCTGCTTCACTGTCGATGCGAAAGGGAAGCCCATGTCGAATGACCGTTGCAGATACGTAATGTTGACGGGTCTTGGCTCGTTTCTCGTTCTCGCCCCGGCCTGCGTTCACAGCGACCAGGTGCACGGCCCCACTGATGCCGCGCTTGCGAATGGCGATGTGGGAACGGCCGATGTGCCGATTCTCGTCGGCAACGACGCCAGCCCTGACGTCGCTCGGGACACCGCCCTCACGGCGATCGGGACAGGGACTGGAACAGGAACCGGGAGCGGAGCGGGGACCGGAACGGGGACTGGGAGTGGCACGGGGACTAGGAGCGGAACCGGGACCGGGAGCGGAGCGGGGACCGGCACGGGGACTGGCGTTGCCACTGGCACTGGCATCAGTGACGCGGGTCGCGGCGATGGCCCCGACGGAGGTCGGTCCAACGATGCGAGCACGACTGTGGATGGGAGCACCGACGCAGCAGTCAGAACCGACGCAGGAGTCAGAGCCGACGTTGCAGGAGGCACAACCGACGCTGCGGGAGTCAGGGCCGACGCCGCGGCGGGGGCAATCGACGCCGCAGGAGGCGCAACCGACGTCGCGGGAGGCACAACCGACGCCAGCCACATCGCGCCGCCGAACACTTTCAACATGGGAATGAACGTCCCTGCCCTCAACTACTACAACAACGTCGCGATCTATGCCGACATGGCGCTCGCAATCTCCGGCAACGATGGGCCGTGGGACAACGCCGCCGGTTCGGGAGCGGCTTCACTCGACGTGAACGGCAACCCCACGGTTGCGGCCTCGGCAGGCGTAACCGCCAGTTACCCCAGCGGGGACTACGCGCTCAGCTGGGACGGCACAGGTTCGATCAAAGTAACCGGCGCCAGTCTCGGCAAGGTGACCGTTACCACCAACAACGGCGTCCAGCACAATGCAGCGACCATGACTTTCGTGCAACAGCGTTCGACCGCGACGTCGCCGGTATGGATTACCTTCAATGCCACTCCGCCGATCGCGAATTTCCACGTCATGGCCCCAAGCACCGCAGTAAGACCCGGCAGCATGTTTGTGAACGACTTCCTGACCAGGATGCAGCCGTTTTCCACGCTGCGGTTCATGGACGCACTCAACACGAACGACAACAGCACATTGAAGAACTGGTCGCAGCGTACTTGGCCCAGCGGCGGCAGCCGCGCCCTCACCGTGCAAGGGATGGCGTACGAGGACATCATCGCGCTGGCCAACGAAACCGGCGTGGACATCTGGATCAACGTGCCGACGCTGGCCAGCGACGACTACGTCTGCCGGCTG
>Ga0182021_10001677_pt1 | contig 25634 bp, 23 predicted proteins | sample 612E3MmetaG_FD_120493 | JGI IMG/M metagenome (GOLD analysis project Ga0182021, IMG submission 120493) | Permafrost microbial communities from Stordalen Mire, Sweden - 612E3M metaG (Illumina Assembly) | ecosystem: Environmental > Terrestrial > Soil > Wetlands > Permafrost | place: Sweden... | reverse complement strand
CGTGGTACTGGGTCCCTCCGCCGATCTACCGGCCGCCGGGATTCGGGCAGGTGGTGGCCGGCGCGATCTTCTTCGGCATCGGCGTGGGCATCACCAACGCCATCTGGAACGACTACCGGCCGAGTTGGCGGGACCGCCAGATCAACGTGGTCCACAACGTCACAATCGTCCACAACCAGCGCCCGCCGCCCCCCGGCCCCTGGCGCCACGATCCGGTGCATCGCAAGGGCATCGCCTACCGCGACGATCAGGTCCGCGACCGCGTCAGCCCCGGACAGGCCGGGCGCCCGGCCGCGCGACCCGGCCCCGGATCTGGCCCCGGCGACCGGCGTCCGGGCCGCGGCGACGACCCGGCCTTGCAGCCGCGTCCCTCGATCGGAGCGGGCGCAAACGCCGGCGCCCGGCCCGGTCAGCCTGACACCCGTCCGCCCGGCCGGCCGGGCGAGCAACCGGCCCCGATCCCGCCCAGTGGACCGAACACCCGCCCGACGCCAACGCCGGCACCCTTGCCAGGGCCGGGCGGGCGCCCCGCCACGCCACCCGGCCCGAGCACTCGGCCCGCACCGGCGCGCCCGCAGCCGACCCCGCCATCGCCCCCACAGATGCGACCCAGCCCCATCAGTCCCGCCACTTCGCGCGAGGCCTTGCAGGCTCAGGGCGATCGGGGTCAGCGCAGCCGCGAGGCGATGGCCGCTCCTGCCGCCCGCCCGGCACCCGCGCCGCGCGCCAACGCGGCCCCGGACGAGCGCGGCAAGCGCGGCGCCGCGCATTGACACAGGATCCGACCATGCCTCAATCCCTTCGATCTCGTGGTCGTCGCCCGAACCGGCCGTGGCTGGCAGGCGTCCTCGCCGCAGTGCTGGTCGCCGGTGCCGGCACAGTTTGCGACGCCACGGCCCAGGCGGATGCCGGCCACACGCGGCCCGAACAGGCGAGCTTTGAGTCCGCCCAGGCGGCCGTGACGGCGCTGGTGCAGGCCGCCGAGTCTGGCTCCACCGCAGCGATGGCACGGGTGCTCGGGCCTGGGTCCGGCCGCGTGCTGCGCTCCGGCGATGACGCGGCCGACGCCCAGGCGCGCGCCGACTTTCTGACGGCCTACCGCCAGCGCTCGCACGTGGAAGGCAGCGAGGCCGGCCGCGCCACGCTGTACGTCGGCAACAACGACTGGGCGCTGCCGTTTCCGATCGTGCAGTCTCACGCGCGCTGGCGCTTTGACACGCGCGCCGGCGTGCAGCAATACCTGAACCGGCAAATCGGCGCCAACGAACTCAGCGCGCTGGCGGTGATGAACGCCTACGTCCAGGCACAACGCGAGTACGTGCTGCACGACCGCGACAATGACAGCGTGCTCGAGTACGCGCAACGCATCGTCAGCAGCCCCGGTCTGCACGACGGACTCTATTGGCCAGTGGCGGCCGGTGAGTCGTTGTCCCCGATGGGTGCGCGCTTCGCGTTGGCCAACCTGGGCCCGTACCGCGGCACCGACGATGCCCCGCAGCCCTACGACGGCTACTACTTCCGTCAACTGACCGCACAGGGGCCGGACGCGCCAGGTGGGGCTTACGACTACCGGGTCAACGGCAAACAGATTGGCGGCTACGCGCTGCTGGCGTGGCCGGCGCGATACGGGGTTTCCGGCGTGATGACCTTCATCGTCAATCACGACGGCGTGACGTATTCGAAAAATCTGGGCCGCGCGACCAGCGCACAGGCACAGGCGATCACGGCGTTCAATCCGGACGCGACCTGGAAGCGCGAAACCGCACCCTGACCCGTCGTGCGATCAGCCCGGCAGGTACTTGGCCAGTTCGCGCTCGATGCTCTTGGGGTCCTGCGCCAACGCCGAATTGATCCACCCGGCCATGTCGCCGACGTAGACCTCCTCGTCGCCGCGTTGCATGCCGTCCAGCGCGGCGGCCACGACCTGCGAGGGCGCGGACTTCGGCCCCTCGAAGTCGCGGCTCATGTCGGTGTCCACCGCACCTGTCATCACCGCCATCACCAGCGTGCGCTGCGCGGCCAGCTCGGCACGCACGCCCTCGGTGAGCCGCAGTCCGGCTGCCTTGGACGCGCACAGCGAGCCCATCGCCGGCAGCGTCACCTTGGCCAGGATGGACAGCACGTTGACGAGCGTGCCGCCGGCGAGTTGGCCGGCAAAGGCCCGGCACATCGACAGCGTACCCAGGTAGTTGGTCGTCAGCTCGGCCTGCGCGTCCTGTGTCGACGTGGCCGACAGAAAGCCCTGCTGGCGGTTGATCCCCGCGTTGTTGATCAGCAGATTCACGTCCGCACAACGACGACGCGCGGCCTCGATCTGATCGTCGCGGGTGATGTCGAGCGCGACCCACTCGAGCCGCCCGGGGTGCGCCAGCAGCAGGCCTTGCAACGCCGCGCCGTCGCGCGCACCGGCATAGACCTTGCGGGCGCCGCGGGCCAGCAACTGGGTGACGAATTCCTTGCCCAGTCCCCGGTTGGCTCCGGTGACCAGGGCGGTGGCGCTGGTGATCTCCATGGGGGTCTCCTTCAGGACACGGTCAAGGGGTCTCGATACAACCAACCGTCGTCGATTTCGGGCAGCGGAATCGCATCGAGCAGGGCACGAGTGTAGGGGTGTTGGGGGTGTTCGAACACGTCGCGCGTCGCGCCGCGTTCGACGATACGACCTTCGCGCATGACCACCACCCGGTCGCACAGCACCCGCACCACCGACAGGTCGTGCGTCACGAAGATCATTGCCAGGCCCAGGCGCTCGCGCAGATCGCGCAGCAGCAGCAGAATGCGCGCCTGGGTCGACACGTCCAGGCCGGAAACGATCTCGTCGGCGACGATCAGATCGGGCTGCAGCGCGATCGCGCGCGCGATGCCCACGCGCTGACGCTGGCCGCCGGACAGCTCGTGCGGATAGCGCTGCGTGAACTCCGGCGGCAGACTCACGTGCTGCAACAGCTGCCGGGCGCGCGCCTCACAATCCGACCGGCTCGGCGCGGGTCCCAGCCGCCCGTATGCCAGCAGCGGCTGCACGACGATCTCGCCGATTCGCCGCCGCGGATTGAGCGCTGACAGCGGGTCCTGGAAGATCATCTGCATGCGCTCTCGCAGCGCGCGCAGCTCGACCTCGCCCATGTGCGTGACTTCACGACCGGCGAAGACGATGTCGCCGCGCTGCGGCTCGAGGAGCCGCAAGACCGTGCGCGCCAGCGTGGTCTTGCCACACCCGGACTCGCCGACCAGCGCCACGCATTCGCCAGCGCCCACCGTCAGGTCGATGTCGTGCAGGATCGGCCGCAGCGAGCGGCGCCGCCACCAGGCACGGTCGGCCAGGTCCGGCAGCGCCAGACTCAGCCCGCGGATGCTCAGCAGCGCATCAGCCACGCACCGCCTCCCCGGCACCCGCATGCGAGCGCCACCACGCCTGGTCGTCCGCGTGGGCTTGCGACCACAGCGCCTGCGTCACCGCCTCATCGATCGGTCGCAGGGCCTCCGCCGGGCGGTCGTAGCGCGGCGTGGCGGCGAACAGCGCCCGCGTGTAGTCGGTCCGCGGTGCCTCGATGATGCGGCGCACGTCGCCGTGCTCGATGATGCGTCCCGAATGGATCACGCTGACGCTGTCGCACAGCTTGGCCACCAGCCCCAGATTGTGAGTGATGAACAGCACGGCGGCCCCTTCGTTGCGCTGCAGCTCGCGCAGCAACCTCAGGACCTCGCGCTGCACGGTCACGTCCAATGCCGTTGTCGGCTCGTCCGCGATGATCAGCTGGGGCTTGCAGGCGAACGCCATGGCGATCAGCACGCGTTGGCGCATCCCTCCGGACAGCTCATGCGGGTACTGGCGATACACCGTGGCGGCCGAGCGGATCTGAACCGCCTCGAGCAGCTCCAACGTCCGCGCGCGCGCCTGCGCCGCACTGCTGCCCAGGTGCAACCGCAGCACGTCGCCCACCTGCTGGCCGATCGGATGTCCCGGATTGAGTGCCGTCAACGGGTCCTGCGGAATCAGCGCCACGTCGCGACCGAGGTGCTGGCGCCGCTGGGCCGGCGCGAGACGCAACCAGTCCATGCCCAGAAAGCCGATCTCGCCACCCACGACCTGCGTGCCCACGGGATTGATGCCCAGCACCGTGCGGCTGACCATGCTCTTGCCCGCCCCCGACTCGCCCACGAGCGCATGGACCTCGCCGCGCGCCACGGCCAGATCGATGCCGCGCAGGATCAGCCGCGCGGGCGCACGCCGCGTCGCGCGCAGCGCGACGTGCAGGGCATCGATCTGCAGGCACGCGCTCATGCTCAGCCGCGCAGCAAGGGGTCGAGCGAGGCGCGCAGCCCATCGCCCAGTGCGTTGCATGCCAGCACGGTGGTGGCGATGGCGGCGACCGGCAGGCCCAGCAGCCACGGCGTCTGGTTGACGTACAGCCGCCCCTCCTGCACGAGACCCCCCCACGTGGGCATGTCGCTGGACACCGACAGCCCGACAAACGACAGGATGGCTTCCACCACCACGGCGATGCCCATTTCCAGCGTGAACAGGGTCAACAGCAGCGGCACCACGTTGGGCAGCACCTCGTGCCACAGCGTGCGCGTGCTCGACTGCCCGATCGTGCGCGCGGAGGTCACGTAGTCCAGCCGTGACTGGGCCTGCGTCTCGGCACGCACGACCCGGCAAAACCGCGTCCAGTCGATGATCGCGATGGCCAGCACGACCGACTTCAGTCCCGTGCCGATGACCGCCACCAGCACGATGGAAAGCAGCACCGCCGGGAACGACATCCAGACGTCGACCAGGCGCGACACGAGCGTGTCGACCCAGCCGCCGAGAAACCCCGCCCACAGCCCGAACAGGGTCCCGATCGCCGCAGCCAGGCTGGCGCCAGCCAGCGCGACGATCATGGCGGGACGCGCGCCGTAGATCAGCCGCGACAGGATGTCGCGGCCCAGGCTGTCAGTGCCGAAGAGGTAGGTCCGGTCGCCCTGCGCGGCCCAGGCGGGCGGCAGGCTCGCCGCCATCAGGTCCTGCTCCAGGGGGTCGTGCGGCGCCAGCCAACGCGCGAACAGCGCGCAACAAAGCACCAGCGCCAGCACCGCGCCGCCGAGCCACACACGGACCTGAAGTCGCGCCAGCATCAGCGCAACTTCGGGTTCAGGCGCACGTTGATCATGTCGACCGCCAGGTTGACGGCGATGAACAAGAACGCGAAGGTCAGCACGACGCCCTGGATCAACGGCAAGTCCCGGTTGATCACCGCGTCGATGGCCATGTTGCCCAGGCCGGGCAGCCCAAAGAGCTTTTCGATCAGCACCGTGCCCCCGATCAGGAACGTGAATTGCACGCCGGCCAGCGTCAGTGCAGGTGCCAGCGCGTTGCGCAGTGCCTCGCGCCAGAGCACCTGCCACGCACTGAACCCCTTGACGCGAGCAATCAGGATGTAGTCCTGCGCCAGCACCTCCACCAGCGAGGCCTTCAGCACACGGGCGAACATCGCTGCCAGCGGCAGGCTCAGCGACAAGGCGGGCCAGAACAGGTGGTAGAGCGCCGAGGCGAACACGTCCAGCCGACCCCGAAGCAAGCTTTCAGCCAGCACGAAGCCGTGAGTGGGCTCGAAGCTCAGCGCCGCATCCATCAGCCCGAACACCGGCAGCACCGGCCACAGCACCCCCAGGAACAGGATGCCCACCAGACCCCATAGGAAGTCCGGAATCGCCGTCACGAAGCCGGTCACCACGTCCAGCATGCGCTCGACGGCACGGCCACGCCACGAGATCGCGCACAGTGCAACGGCCCCGCCGAGTACGACGGCCATCGCCAAGGCCAGTGCACTGAGCTCCAGCGTGAGCGGCAGGTGCGCTCGCACCAGTTCCACCACATCCTGCTTGAGCGTGATCGAGTTGCCGAAGTGCCCGGCCGTGGCCTGACCCAGGAAGATCACGAACTGTGCCGGCACACTGCGATCGAACCCGTACAGCGCGCGCAGCGCGTGGATGTCCTCGGGCGTGGCGCCCGGGCCCACCATCATCGCAATGGGGTCGCCCGGCGCCAGCCGCAGCAGCACGAACACCACCACCAGCACGCCGAACAGTGTCGGTGCGGCCCACGCAAGCCGCTTGAACAATGCCAGCCAGCCCATCGGTCAGCCGCGAACGCTCGCCGGCGAACGGCGACCGCCGGTGATCCGGAGGTCGCCACGCGTCATCGCGCCTTACCGATCGATTGGGCGAGCAGGTAGCCTGCCATGTGCGGCTTCACGAGCAGGCTCTTCTTGAACAGGATCGTCTGCACCTGCTGGTACAGCGGCAGCACCAGGGCGTGTTCGGCGATGTAGCGGTCGACCTTCTTCCAGCCCGCCAGTCGCTTGGCCTCGTCCTTCTCGCCCCACAGCGGCCCGATCATCGCGTCCAGCTCCTTGGACTTCCACCCAGAGTGCGGGCTCGGCCCGAACATGGCGAAGCCGGTCGAGTCGTTCGGGTCGCCAATCGCGTCGCCCCAGTTGTAGAACGCCATCGGCGCGAGCTTGTGGCCCAGACGCAACTCGAAGTGCTTGGCGATCTCGTAGACCTCGATCTCCGCGTCGATGCCCACCTTGCGCCACATGCCCACGATGGCTTGCACGGTCTCGTAGTCCTTGGGCAGGTACCCGCGCGTGGTCTGGATCGTGAATTTGACCGGCTTGTCCGTGCTGTAGCCCGACTTGGCCAGCAACTTCTTCGCCAGCTCGGGGTCGTACTTGACCTTGATCGTCGGGTCGAACGCGGCGTACTGAGGTGCCTGCAGGGTATCGATCACCACGCCGTAGCCACGCAGTAGCCGCTTGACCAATGCTTGCTTGTCGATGGCATGCACGGCAGCTTGACGAACGTTGTCGTCGAGCATGGGCGCCACGTCGGTGATGAACAGCATCGCGATGTCGGTGATGGGCGCGCTCACGCCCGACAGCGTGGGAAGTTGCTTGAGCCGGTCGAACTCCTCGAACGGCACGCCCAGCGTGATGTCGGACTTGCGCGGCTCGATTTCCGCCACGCGCGCGCTCGGGTCGGTGACGAACTTGATCGTGACGTTCTTGAACGCGGGCTTGGCGCCCCAGTACTTGTCGAAGGCCTTGAGCTTGACAAACGAGCCCTGCACGAACTCCTCGATCTGGTACGGACCGCTGCCCACGGGCTGCTTCTCGAAGCCGGAAGCGCCCACCTTCTCGTAGTAGGCCGGCGGGATCATGAAGCCGGTCAGGAACGCGAGCCACTTGAAATAGTCAGCCACGTACTGCTTGACGTCGGCGGTGATCTTGTTGCCTTGCACCTGGAAGTTGTCCACGCTGGACCAGATGATGCCGGCCACCGGGTTGCCGGCCTTCGGGTCACCGGCGCGCTTGAGGTTCCAGACGACGTCGGCGGCCGTGATCGGCGTTCCGTCATGCCACACGGCGCCGGCGCGCAGCTCCAGTTCGATCTTCGTCTTGTCGGCGTTCCAGCCCCATTTGGAAATCAGTCCGGGCTTGAACGACAGGTCCGCCGCCTGGTCGACGTACTGGTCGAATACCGCCTTCCAGATGCCCTGGATCGACGGATTGACCGACGACGGCCCGGTCGTCGGGTCCCAGCTGGGCAGTCCGACGTTGTAGGCGATCGTCAGCGTGTCGCTGGCCTGCGCATGGGCGGAGGTGGTCCACAAACCGGCCAGCGGTGCGACGGCCAGTGCGGCGCCGCTGCTGGCCTGAAGGAAACGACGGCGATGAATTTCGGACATGGAAGCTCCTGTTCGCAATGGGGGAAAGTGGATACGCTGGACAACGTTGAAAACGGTGAAAAATATGCCGGCGGGCGGCGCTGCGCGCCACCTGCCCTACTGCCCTACTGCCCAGGCGCCTTGGGCGTCCACAGCACCCGCGCGGCGCCGGCCTCGTAGGCCATGCCCGTCGGGTAGCTGATCAGTTCTAGCTGCAGGCCCCAAGGGGCCAGGAAGTAGTTGATGATCTGTCCGGCCGCCGGTCCCTGGGCGACCGGCAGCGGTCCGGCCAGCACGTGCACACCCTGCGCCTTCAAGTAAGCCACGGCCGCGTCGATGTCGTCGACGTAGAACGCCAGGTGGTGTCCGCCGATGTCGCTGTTCCTGGGGATCGCGTCGTGCTGGTCGGGCGCACTGTACTGGAACAGCTCGATGTTCGAGCCCATGCCGCAGCGCAACAAGGCGATCTGCTCGACCACCGCGCGCGGATGAACGTTCAGGGTGTCGGCCATGAAGCTGCCGGTGTCGTCGCGAAACGGCCCGAACGTCGTGATCAGCTCGCAGCCCACCACGTTCACGAAGAACGCGATGGCCTCGCCCAGGTTGGGCACGGTCACGCCGACGTGGTCCTGACCGCGCAGGCTGGGGATGCCCGAGGGGACAGCCGCCCCTCCGCCCGCAGCGTGCCGGCCGAGCGACGATTCGAAACGATGTCCTGTGCAACGCATGCCGCCTCCGCCGATCCGTCGTGTCGGTACGGCCTGCCCGACAAGCAGGTTCCGCGCCATCGGGCGCCGATACTGCCGCCCGGATTTAGTTTGCTCCTAAACTATCTGTGTGTAAAGTATCAGCACGCATGACGCCGCGGGCGCCGCGCCGCGCTCACCCCGTTCTTGCAAGGACTTGACGGCTGTGGCACGCTGCGCGCTCGCGACACACCACCCGATCCCGGCACCCCCACTTCTTGGAGAATTTCGATATGGCAGGTCAGACCATCGACATGAAGGCTGCCGACGGCAGTGGCGTCTTCGGCGGCTACTTGGCCGTACCCCGCAGCGGCAGCGGGCCAGGCCTCGTGATTGCACAGGAAATCTTCGGCGTGAACATCTCGATGCGCGAGGTCGCCGACTACTACGCGGAAGAAGGCTACGTGGCGCTGGTGCCTGACCTGTTCTGGCGCCAGCAGCCCAATATCAAGCTCGGCTATACGCCCGAAGACTGGCAAAAGGCCTTTGGCTACTACCAGGGCTTCGACGAGGCCAAGGGGGTGCAGGACATCCAAAGCGCGATCACCGCCTTGCGTGGCCGCCCCGAAGTGCTCGGCGGCAAGGTCGGCGTGCTGGGCTTTTGCCTGGGCGGCAAGCTCGCCTACCTTGCGGCCTGTCGCACCGACGCCGATGTCGCGGTCGGCTATTACGGGGTGGGCATCGAGGCGGCGCTGGACGAGGCGGCCAGGATCACCTGCCCGCTGGTCCTGCACATCGCCGAGCTCGACAAGTTCTGTCCGCCCGAGGCTCGCGCCAAGATCCTGCAGGCACTGCAAGGCCGCTCGAACATCGCCCTGCATGTCTACCCCGGCACAGACCATGCCTTCGCTCGCAAAGGCGGCGAGCACTTCCACAAGCCGTCAGCGCTGATGGCGCACGAGCGCAGCGTCGCGGCCCTGAAGTCGGCGATGGGGCCGCACTATGACCTGTCCGCGCTGTGGGACAAGCATTGCGAGTACGAGTTCGCCACGCGCAGCGTCGACGACACGATGTCCACGATGGTGGCCCAGCCCTACGTCAACCACATCCCCACGATGACCGGCGGGGTGGGCTACAAGGATCTGCACCACTTCTACCAGAACTACTTCGTCAACAGCAACCCGCCGGATACCACGCTGACGTCGATCTCGCGCACGGTGGGTGCCACGCAGGTGGTCGACGAACTGCTGTTCAGCTTCACCCACACCACCGAGATCCCGTGGATGCTGCCAGGCGTGGCACCCACTGGCAAACGGGTCGAGGTGCCACTGCTGGCCGTCGTCAAGTTCCGCGGCGACAAGCTGTACCACGAGCACATCTACTGGGACCAGGCCAGTGTGCTGGTACAGATCGGGCTGCTCGATCCTAAGCTGCTGCCGGTGGCTGGCGTGCAGACGGCGCACAAGCTGCTCGACGAGACACTTCCGTCCAACACGCTGATGCCGGGCTGGAAGCCGGCGGCCTGAGGCGTCGCGGCAGCGCGCCGGATCGCCGATCCGACGTGCTCGTTGGCGCGAGTGCCGTCACGGGCCGCCCGCTCGGCGGCCTGGGCCGCACCGTCACATCTTGCAGCTCGAGCCGTAGGCGTCGGCGCGCTGCGTGAGGACCTTGCCCAGGGTCCGATTGATCAGCTTGCCGTTTTCCATCACGACTTGCTGCTTGTAGTAGTCCTGGATCGGGAAGTGGTTCGCACCAAACTTGAATTCGCCGCGCACCGACTTGAAGCGCGCCGCCATCAACGCTGAGCGCAGTGCGTTCTTGTCGTCCAGGTTGCCCTTGACGTCGCGGATCGCAGCGTCCAGCAGCATCGCCGTGTCGTAGCCCTGTGAGGCATAGACGGCCGGCAGGTGCCCGTATTCCTTCTCGAAGTCCTTCACGAAGCGCTTGCTTTGCGGATTGTCGAAGTCGTAGTTCCAGTGCGTGGTGCTGACGCCGCCGACGGTGGCGGGACCCACGGCCGTGATCGTGTCTTGGTCCAGGTTCCAACCCGTGGCCAGCAGCACGGCCTCCTTGTCCAGACCGGTCTGGCTCCACTGCTTCAGGAAGCTCACGCCCATGCTGCCCGGCAGGAAGATGAACACCGCATCGGGCTTGGCCGCTCGTGCCTGCGCCAGCTCGGCCGAAAAATCGATCTGCCCCAACCGTGGATCGGCCTCGCCGGCGATAGGCGCGGTGTAAAAGCGCCGGAACCCGTTGACCACGTCCTTGCCGCCCGGGTAGTTGGCGGCGATCACGAAGACGCGCTTGTAGTTGCTGTCGCGCGCCAACTTGCCGGTGGCCTCCGCGTAACTGTCGCTGATCCAGGACACGGCGAAGAAGTTCGGATTGCACTTCTCGCCGGCCAGGTAAGACGGTCCGCTGTTGGCACTGACCAGGAACGCGCCGGAGGACAGCACCGGCTGCTCCACCGCCGACAAGATGTTCTGGAACACCACGCCGGTCACGAAGTCGACCTTGTCGCGCTTGATCATGCGATCGGCCAGCTGCCGGCCGACGTCGGGCATTTGCTGGTCGTCGCCGATCACCAACTCGGCCGGCAGCCCGCCGAGCTTGCCGCCGGTTTGCTGCAACGCGATGTTGAAGCCGTCGCGCAGCGCGATGCCGATGACGGCCCCGGGTCCGGACAACGTGCTGATGAAACCGACCTTGACCTTGTCGGCGCCGCTGGCCGAACTCGCCAGGGCCACGGCAAGCACGCCGAACAGGCCCAGCGCGCGCGCGCGGGCAGTCAATGGCTGGGACATGAACACGCTCCTAGTGATGCAGGGATTCCGGGCAACGACCCGGGTCACATTGTGACCTGCGTCCCGGCGGTCCGACGACCGCCCAAGTGCAGGGTTTGTCCGGTGATTGCAGATTGCGTGCCCGCGCGTTCGGCGCGTGCACGCTGTGCCGGGCGATGGCGCGCACGGCGCCATGTCGCTAGAGTAAAGGGTATCGACCCGGAGCCCCATCCATGACCACTCAACCCCGTGACGCGACGCTCGACCCGGCCAGCCTGGTGCGAGCCGACAGCGTGCACAAGCGCGTGTACACCGACCCGGCCCTGTTCGCACTGGAGATGAAGTACATCTACGCGCGGGCCTGGATATATGTCGGCCACGACAGCCAGGTTCCCGAGCCCGGCGACGTCCACACCACGCGCTTGGGCGACCAGGAGGTGATCTTGGTGCGGGGTGCGGACCGCCAGGTGCACGTGCTGTACAACCGCTGCCCGCACAAGGGCGCCCAGATCGTGCCTGAAGGCGACGGACACATCGGCAAGTTCTTCCGCTGCCCCTACCACGCGTGGACGTTCAAACTGGACGGCACGCATCTGGCCGCCCCGATGCGCATGGCTTTCGAAGGCACGTGCTTCGACCCTCGGCACCCCGACTTCTCGATGCGGCGCCTGGCGCGCGTGGCGTCCTACCGCGGCTTCGTGTTCGCCAGTCAGAGCGCGCAAGGCGAGGATCTGCAAAGCTTCCTCGGCGGCGTGAAAAGCTCCATCGACAACCTGTGCGACCGCTCGCCGCAGGGCGAGGTGGAGGTCGCCGGCGGCGTTTTCAGGGTGCTGCAGCGATCGAACTGGAAGGTGTTCTACGAGAACCTCCACGACACCATGCACGCCCGGGTCACCCACGAATCGTCGTTCACCGCCGCGCGCGCCAAGGCGGCCGAGCTCGGTTCCATGCCGTTCGAGTTGCTGATCCAGGACGGCAATGGCGAGCCCTACGAGTTCTGGGAGAAGCTCGAGCTGCGGGCCTACGACAACGGTCACGGCTACATGGCCGGCATCTTCAACCCGGCCGCCGCCGATCGGGACCCCGTGTCGCGGGCCCACCACGAAGCGCTCAGCGCCGTGCACGGCGACACGCGGGCCCGCGAAATCCTGGGCATGAACCGCCACAACACGGTGATCTACGGCAGTGGCTCGCCGCACACCGTATTTCAGCAATTCCGGGTGATCCGCCCGCTGGCGGTGGACCGCACACTGGTGGAGATCCAGGTGTTTCGACTCAAGGGCGCACCGCCGGCTGTGTTCAAGCGGGCGCTGCTGTATGCCAACATCGTCAATTCGCCGTCGTCCAACGTGATGCCCGACGACATCGAGGTCTACGCGCGCTGCCAGCACGGCAACCTGGCCGACGGCGGGGACTGGATCAGCATGCACCGCTACGCCGGCACCGATCGCGCCGAGCCCGGCGGCATGGTGTCGACCAATGGCACCAGCGAATTGCCGATGCGAAATCAGTTCGCCGCCTGGAAACAGTTCATGCTCGCCGGTGCACAGCAGGAGGCTGCGTAATGCTGCTCGATTTGGACTTCGACGTGTCGGTGGCGAACCTGCAGCCCGCCACGCTGTCGCCGCAGGAGATCCGCGGTGTCGAGCAGTTCCTGTACCACGAGGCCCGGCTGCTCGACGAGCGCCGGCTGGCCGAGTGGCTGGCCCTGTGGGCCCCCGAGGGTATGTACTGGATCCCGCGCACCCACGCGCAGACCAGTCCCTACGATCATATTTCACTGGCCTGGGAGGATGCGATGTTGCGCGAGGTCCGTGTGGCGCGTCTGAACCACGCGCGCAACTGGTCGCAGCTGCCGCCCACGCGCACGTCGCGACTGCTGGGCAACGTGATGATCGACGGGTATACCGCCGCCGGCGAGCTCGTCGTGCACGCCGCGTTCGCGCTGACCGAGTGGCGCAGCGCCGAGGTCGGACAGCAGCTGGCGGGCGCCTGCACCTACAAGCTGCGCAGCGTGCCGCAGGGACTGTGGAAGTTGCAGATGAAGCGGGTGGACCTGGTGAACTGCGACGCGATGCTGCCCAATCTGGAGGTCTTCGTGTGACCGTAGCCGGCCGGACAGCGCTGCTGGCTCTGCATTACCAGAACGACGTCTTGCACGCCCACGGCAAGATCCGTCTGGGCCTGGCGGGCGACGGCGCGCAGCGCGAGCGACTCGTGGGGTGCGCCGGCGCGCTCTTGGCCGGCGCCCGTGCCCGCGACTGGCCGATCTTTCACGTCAGGGTCGCTTTCCGGCCCGACGGCGGCGACATCGTCCAGAACTGCGCCATCTTCCGCGCCGTGGCCGCCAATGGCGCCGTTCGCGAGGGCAGCTGGGGGGCCCGGTTCTTCGACTCGCTCGCCCCCGACGCGCAGCGTACCGCCGAGCACGTCGTCACGCACCGGCGCATCAACGCGTTCTACGACTCGGCGCTGGAAGCCGGACTGCGCGAGTGCCGGCCACAACGGCTGGTCGTGTGCGGCGTGGCCACTCACTCGGTCGTGGAGAGCACGGTGCGTCACGCGGCCGACATGGGCTACGACGTCTGGGTCGCCGCCGACGCCTGCGCGGCGGCCGATCCGGCGGCGCACGCCGCCTCCCTGGCCAGCATGGGGCTGATCGCCACGGTGTGCACCGGGCCGGACTGCCTGGCCGCGTGAGGCCACGGCGTTCGCCGCCCGCCGGCGCCGCCGACCCGCCCCGTCAATCCGTGCCCGAGCCTCCCGGCGCCAGACGCTCGAACCAGACTCGAGGCGAGACACCGCGGTCCGGGCCGAGCATCGAAAACCCGCCGTCCACCGGCAGATCGCAGCCGGTCATCCACGACGCCTCGTCGGAACAGGCGAACGCCACCGCGGCGGCCACTTCGGCCCCATCGCCCACGCGCCCCAGCGGATGGAAATGAGCACCCACGGCGTCGGCCCGCTCCCGCACGCCGCCGGCCATCTGCGCCACCGACGGGCCCCAGGTCCACGCTGGCGACACCGTCAGCACGCGCACACCCTGGGGCGCCAGCGACGCCGCCAGGCTGCGGGTGAGTTGCATCAGCGCCGCCTTGGACGCCGGGTACAGCGCGCGGCCGGCCGCCCCGAACTTGCCGCCGGTGCTGCCGATATTGACGATCACCCCGCCCGCCGGGAGATGCGGGGCGACGTGCTGGGCGAACAGCGCCGCCGACACCAGATTGACGTTGAGCGTGTGCAGCCACTCGTCGCGCGTGGAGGCCAGACCGCGGTCCGCGTAGACGCAGGCGTTGTTCACGAGGATGTCCACCCGTCCGAAGCGCTCGAGCGTCAGCCGCACGGCGCGCTCGATCTGGTCGTCTTCAGTGATGTCAACCTCCAGGGCCAGCGCCGCCGGCCCGATCGCCTGCGCCACTTCGCGGGCCTGCGCTGCGCGCCGGCCCAGCACGCTCACGCAGGCACCGCGCAAGGCCAGGCCTCGGGCGATATCGGCCCCCAGTCCCTGGGTGCTGCCGGTCACGATCGCCACCTTCGGCGCGAGTTGCGTCGTCATCTCGTTCTCCCCTCCCCGGGGTGCGGGGCTCGCACGCACGTCGCCGGCGGCGCCAAGAGTGTTGCGGCCCCCCATGGGTTATGTCCGAAGCCCCGGAACCTGTCAACGTGCGGCGCGCGCCGATCGCGGCGCCGCCCGATCACTTGACAACTAAACTAATTAGGTCCAAACTGATTGCGCCTTGAACCCGTCGTCGAGCGCTGGAGCCCGCATGAAGATCGTGTGCATCGGTGGAGGCCCTGCCGGCCTGTATTTCGCACTGTTGATGAAGAAGGGCAACCCGGCGCACGACATCCGGGTCGTCGAGCGCAACAAGCCCTACGACACCTTCGGCTGGGGCGTGGTCTTCTCGGATGCGACGCTGACGAACATGCGTGCGTGGGACGCCGAGACGGCCGCGGACATCGAGCAGGCGTTCAATCACTGGGACGACATCGAGCTGGAGTTCAAGGGCGAGTATGTCCGCAGCGGTGGCCACGGCTTCGTGGGCATCGGGCGCAAGAAGCTGCTCAACATCCTGCAGCGACGCTGCGAGGACCTGGGCGTGACGCTGCAGTTCGAAACGGAGGTCGACTCCGACGCCGACTTCCCCGACGCCGACCTCATCATCGCCAGCGACGGCATCAACTCCAAGATTCGTCGCCAGTACGCCGAAGTGTTCAAGCCCGACGTCGTGACGCGCCCGAACCGTTTCATCTGGCTGGGCACGACACGACTGTACGACGCCTTCAACTTTACGTTCGTCAAGACCGAGCACGGCTGGTTCCAGGCGCATGTCTACAAGTTCGACGACAAGACCACCACGTTCATCGTGGAGACGCCCGAGGATGTCTGGAAGGCCCACGGGCTGGACCGCTTCGGCGTGGACGAGTCGGTGGCGTTTTGCGAGAAACTGTTCGAGTCGCACCTCCAGGGTCACAAGCTGCTGAGCAACGCGCGCCATCTGCGCGGCTCGGCCTGGCTGAATTTCCAGCGCGTCAAGTGCGAGCAGTGGTCCTTGTTCAACGGCCACAGCCACGTGGTGCTGATGGGCGACGCGGTGCACACGGCCCACTTCGCGATCGGCTCGGGAACCAAGCTGGCCATCGAAGATGCGATCGAACTCACGCGGCAGTTCCGCCGCTTCGGCGAGGGTCCCGAGCACATCTCGCAGGTCCTGGCCGAGTACCAGGCGTTGCGCAGCGTGGATGTGGCGCGGCTGCAAAACGCCGCGTGGAACGCCATGGAATGGTTCGAGGTGGTCGGGCAGCGCTACGCCGACGCACTGCCCGCCCAGCAGTTCATGTACTCGATGCTCACGCGTTCGCAGCGCATCTCCCACGAGAACCTGCGGCTGCGCGACAAGGCGTGGCTGGAGGGGTTCGAGCGCTGGTTCGCCCAGCGCTGCGGCGTGGCCGTCGCCCCGGACGCACCACCCCCGCCCCCGATGTTCACGCCCTATACGGTGCGCAGCGTGACGCTGAAGAATCGCGTCGTGGTCTCGCCGATGGCTCAGTACAGCGCTCGCGATGGCGTGGCGGGCGACTACCACCTCGTCCACCTGGGTGCCCGCGCGATGGGCGGGGCGGGCCTGGTGTTCGCGGAGATGACCTGCGTGAGCGCCGAAGGGCGGATCACGCCGGGGTGCCCGGGCCTGTACAACGCCGAGCAATTCGAGGCCTGGAAGCGCATCGCCGAGTGGATACACACCCACACCGACGCCAAGTTCGCCATGCAGCTCGGCCACGCCGGGGCCAAGGCGTCGACGCGCGTGGCCTGGGAAGGCATCGACCGCCCGTTGCCCGAAGGCAACTGGCCGCTGATCTCGGCCTCGCCGCAGCAGTACCTGGACGGAGTGAGCCAGATCTCGTCGGCCATGACGCGTGCCGACATGGACCAGCTCACCGCCGATTTCGTGCGCAGCGCGACCTGGGCGGCGCAGGCCGGCGTGGACTGGCTGGAGCTGCACTGTGCGCACGGCTACTTGCTGTCCTCGTTCATCTCCCCGCTGACGAACCGGCGCACCGACGCCTACGGTGGCAGCCTGGACAACCGGCTGCGCTATCCGCTGGAAGTGTTCCACGCGGTGCGCGCCGCCTGGCCGGTCCGGCTGCCGATGTCGGTGCGGATCTCGGCCCACGACTGGGTCGAAGGCGGCATCACGCCGGTCGACGCGGTGGAGATCGCCCGCGCGTTCAAGGAGGCCGGCGCGGACCTGATCGACTGCTCGTCCGGGCAAGTCAGCAAGCTCGAGAAGCCCGTCTACGGCCGGATGTTCCAGACGCCGTTCGCCGACCGGATCCGCAACGAAGCCGGTATCGCCACGATCGCCGTGGGCGCGATCTCGGAGGCCGATCACGTCAACAGCATCATCGCTGCCGGTCGCGCCGATCTGTGCGCGATCGCCCGGCCCCACCTGGCCAATCCGGCCTGGACGCTCACCGAAGCCGCGAAGATCGGCTACACGCCGATCCAGTGGCCCCGTCAGTACCAGTCGGGCAAGGCGCAGTTGGAGGCGAACTTCGCCCGCGAAAAGGCGGCTGTGGCAGCGTTGGTGGGTGCCAACATGCCGCGGGAAGCGGCCTGAATGTCCACGCCAGGCACGCTGGCGGGTCGCCACGCGGTCGTCACGGGCGCCGCGCAGGGCATCGGTGCTGCGGTGGCGCGCGCCTTGTGCGGCGCGGGTGCGCACCTCACGCTGATGGGCCGGCGGCTGCCGGCCCTGCAGGCGCTCGCCGCCGAGCTCGGTCCCCGGGCGACGGCCGTGGCCGTGGACGTCACCGACGAGGCCGCCGTGCAGCGCGCCTTCGCGCAGGCGCGTGCCACGAACGGCCCGGTCGACGTGCTGGTCAACAACGCCGGGCAGGCCGAGAGCGCGGCCTTCGGCAAGACCGACCTCGCGCTTTGGCAGCGCATGCTGGCAGTCAACCTGACCGGCACGTTCCTGTGCACGCAGCAGGCCCTGCCGGACATGCTGGCGGCCCGGCGCGGGCGCGTGGTCAACGTGGCCAGCACCGCCGGACTGCGCGGCTACGCCTATGTCGCCGCCTACGTGGCGGCCAAGCATGGCGTGGTCGGCCTCACCCGCGCGCTGGCGCTGGAGGTCGCGCAGCGCGGCGTGACCGTCAACGCCGTGTGCCCGGGGTACACCGAGACCGAGCTGCTCCTGGCGAGCATCGACAAGGTCGTGCAGGCCACCGGACGCAGCCCGGTGCAGGCACGCGCCGAATTCGAAAAATCCAACCCCCAGGGACGCCTCGTGCAACCCGAGGAGGTGGCGCACGCGGTGCTGTGGCTGTGCGCCGACGAGGCCGGCGCGTTGACCGGTCTGAGCATGCCGGTGTGCGGCGGGGAGGTCCAGTGAGTCGAGTCAACAAGACCGAGGACACGCCGCTGCTGGACGACCAGGCCATCGGCCTGGAAGGCCGCGTGGCATACGACGATCACCAGTCGCTGAAGGTCTGGCTGCGGCTGCTGTCGTGCAGCACGCAGATCGAAACCGAGATCCGCAAGCGGCTGCGCGCCGAGTTCGGCATGACACTGGCGCGCTTCGACTACCTCGCGCAACTGCACCGCCACGCCGGCGGGCTGCGCATGAGCGCGCTCTCGCGCTACCTGATGGTCACGGGCGGCAACGTCACCGGTCTGACCGACGAGCTGGAAAAAGAGGGTCTGGTCGAGCGGCTGCCCGAACCCGACGACCGGCGCTCCTACCGGGTATCGCTGACCAAGAAGGGAAGCCGGCTGTTCGACAGCATCGCCTCGGTCCACGAAAGCTGGGTGATCAGCATCTTCGCCGGCATGACCCCGACACAGAAGGCCCAGCTGCTGGACCTGCTCGGCCGGCTGCGCGTGCAGCTCACCGACATCCAGTCCACCGACCGCGACGCGACCGCGTGACGCCCCGCTAGTCACACACACAAAGGAGACGGCAATGACGCAACCCTTGGACCCCCGGCTGGCCGCCGGCAACCGCCGACCCTGCGCTGGCTACCGTGCCCAGCATTTCGGCTGGGAGGTGACGGACCGCGTGGGCGTGATCACGCTGAACCGTCCCGAGCGCAAGAATCCGCTGACCTTCGAGTCCTACGCCGAGCTGCGCGACCTGTTCGAAGCCCTGCGCTATGCCGACGACGTGGCGGTCGTCGTGGTGCACGGCGCCGGCGGGAACTTCTGCTCCGGCGGTGACGTCCACGACATCATCGGCCCGTTGATCGGCCTGTCCGCGCCTGATCTGTTGATGTTCACCCGGATGACCGGTGCCCTCGTCAAGGCCATGCGCCACTGCCCGCAGCCCGTCGTGGCGGCCATCGACGGCGTGTGCGCTGGTGCCGGTGCGATCTTGGCGATGGCCAGCGACCTGCGACTGGGCACGGCGCGCAGCAAGACCGCATTCCTGTTCAACCGGGTCGGTCTGGCCGGCTGCGACATGGGTGCCTGCGCGATGTTGCCGCGCATCATCGGCCAGGGCCGGGCCAGCGAGCTGCTGTACACCGGACGCGCGATGCCCGGGGAGCAGGCGGCCCAGTGGGGCTTCCTGAATCGGCTGTGCGAGCCCGAACAGATCCTGGCCGAAGCCTGCACCCTCGCCCGCGAGATCGCCCAGGGCCCGACGTTTGCCAACGGCATCACCAAGACCATGCTGCACCAGGAGTGGGCCATGGGTGTGGACGAGGCGATCGAGTCGGAAGCCCAGGCCCAGGCCGTGTGCATGCTCACGCAGGATTTCCGCCGTGCCTACGAGGCCTTCAGCGACAAGCGCAAACCCGCCTTTGAAGGCAACTGATCGAACGTCACGCGAGGCGACGACCATGAGTGATACCCGATACCTGGACTGGCCATTCTTCCAGGAGCGCCACCGCGCGCTCGCCCGCAGCCTGGACACTTGGGCCGCGCAGCACGTGGCCGACGTGCACGGCGAGGACGTCGACGCGGCCTGCCGCGCCTGCGTGCGCGCGCTCGGCGCAGGTGGCTGGCTACGCCACGCCGTGGCCGGCGTCGCGCATGGCGGGCACGACGACGTTCTGGACACGCTCGGCCTGTGCCTGATCCGCGAGACGCTGGCGCGCCACAACGGCCTGGCCGACTTCGCCTTCGCGATGCAGGGCCTGGGGTCCGGCGCCATCAGCCTGGTCGGCGACGACGCCCAGCGCGCGCGCTATCTGCCGCGGGTCGCGCGCGGCGAGGCGATCGCCGCCTTTGCGCTGTCCGAACCCGACGCCGGCTCCGACGTGGCGGCAATGGCCTGTTCGGCCACGGCCAACGATCAGCACGTCACCCTGAACGGCGAGAAGACCTGGATCTCCAACGGCGGCATCGCCGACTTCTACGTCGTCTTTGCGCGCAGTGGTGAAGCGCCCGGCGCGCGCGGCGTCTCGGCCTACATCGTCGAGGCCCAGACGCCCGGCTTCGAGATCGCCCAGCGCATCCAGGTGATGGCACCGCACCCGCTGGCACGGCTGCGTTTCACCAACTGCCGCATACCCGTCACGCAGCGCCTGGGCGGACCCGGCGAAGGCTTCAAGGTGGCGATGCGTACGCTGGACGTCTTTCGAACGTCGGTGGCGGCCGCGGCGCTGGGTTTCGCGCGCCGCGCCATGGACGAGGCGCTGCTGCGGGTGCGCACGCGCAAGATGTTCGGTGGCGTGCTGGCCGACTTTCAGCTCACCCAGGCCAAGCTCGCCCAAATGGCCACGACCATCGACAGTGCGGCACTGCTGACTTACCGCGCCGCGTGGATGCGCGACCAGGGCCACAACGTCACGCGCGAGGCGGCGATGGCCAAGATGGCCGCCACCGAAGGTGCCCAGCACGTGATCGACGCAGCGGTGCAGCTATGGGGTGGACTGGGCGTGGTCACCGACCAGCCGGTCGAGCGGCTGTACCGAGAAATCCGCGCGCTGCGGATCTACGAGGGTGCCACCGAGGTGCAGCAGCTCATCATCGGGCGCGACCTGCTGCGCGAGGCCGCGCTCTGACGCGCCACCCGTGCTGGCCCGTCAATTGCTTTAGTTATGAACTAGTTGGGCCGGCAACGCACACGACCTGCGGACCGAACCCGCTCTGCACCAGCGAGGTTGCACCATGACCACCGCTCACATCGACACATTCGCGCGCGACAACCTGCCGGCTCCCGAGTTGCAGCCGCAGTACCTGTTCGATCTGCCCGAGCTGCAATTCCCCGAACGGCTGAACTGCGCCGTCGAGTTGCTCGACCGCCACGTCGAGCAGGGTCGGGGCGCCCGCCTGTGCATCCAGGCACCGGGCTTGCGCTGGAGCTATGCCGATCTGCAGTCGCGCGCCCACCGCATCGCCAATGTGCTGGTGCACGACATGGGCCTGGTGCCGGGCAACCGCGTGCTGCTGCGCGCGCCGAACAATCCGATGATGGCGGCGTGCTGGTTCGCCGTGATCAAGGCCGGAGCGATCGCCGTGGCCACGATGCCGATGCTGCGCGCCAAGGAGCTGACCCAGATGATCGGCAAGGCGCGGGTCACTCACGCGCTGTGTGATGCGCAACTCGCCGCCGAACTCGAGCTGGCCCGGGCGTCGTGCCCGACACTGCGCGAGGTGCGCCTGTTCAACAGCGCCGAGGACAACGCGCTGGAAGCGGCGATGGCGCGCCACAGCACCGAGTTCCGCAGCGCGGACACGGCCGCGGACGATACCTGCATCATTGCCTTCACCTCCGGCACGACCGGCGAGCCCAAGGGCACGATGCACTTTCACCGGGACGTGATGGCCATCTGCGCGTGCTGGCCCCCGCACGTGCTGCGCCCGCGCCCGGACGATGTGTTCATCGGCAGCCCGCCACTGGCCTTCACGTTCGGACTGGGCGGCCTGCTGCTGTTCCCGATGACGGTGGGTGCATCCACCGTCCTGCTCGAAAAGGCATCGCCCCAACACCTGGCGCCGGCGATCGCGCAGTACGGCGCCACCGTGCTGTTCACTGCGCCCACGTCCTACCGGGCCTTGGCCGCGCAGGGTCCGGCGCTGCGTGCAACCGCGCTGCGCCAGTGCGTGTCCGCCGGCGAAGCGCTGCCCGCGGCCACGCGTTCCCTGTGGAAGGAAGCCACCGGCATCGAACTCATCGACGGCATCGGCGCCACCGAGATGCTGCACATCTTCATTTCCGCCGACGAGGCCCACGCCCGACCCGGGGCCACCGGCAAGCCGGTGCCCGGCTACGAAGCCCGCGTGGTCGCCGACGACGGCACGCCGCTGCCGCCGAACACGGTGGGCAAGCTCGCCGTGCGCGGACCCACGGGCTGCCGTTATCTGGCCGACGCGCGCCAGGCCCAGTACGTGCAGAACGGCTGGAACCTCACCGGCGACGCCTACCTGGTCGACGACGACGGCTATTTCCACTACCAGGCACGTACCGACGACATGATCGTCTCGGCGGGCTACAACATCGCCTCCCCGGAAGTCGAAGGCGCGCTGCTGCTGCACCCGAAGGTCGCCGAATGCGGGGTGATCGGCGTGCCCGATCCGGAGCGCGGCCAGATCGTCAAGGCCTACGTCGTGCTGCGCGCCGGAAACGCGCCCGACCCGGCGCTGGTCACGGAACTGCAGGACTTCGTCAAGCAGACCGTGGCCCCGTACAAATACCCGCGGGCGATCGAGTTCCGCACGGAGCTGCCGCGCACCGAAACCGGCAAACTGCAGCGGTTCCGGCTGCGGGACAACGCGTGAAAACGGGGCCACGAGCCCTGCTGCGCGACATGCCGTCGACGACGCGTTCGATGCACCCGCCCACCCGACTGCGGACGCGACGCGTCCCGCCGCGGCCATGATCCTGTTGCTGGAGCAAGCGCTCAACGGGGTGCAGTTCGGCCTGATGCTGTTCTTGCTGGCCGCCGGCCTGACGCTGGTGTTCGGGATCATGGACATGATCAATCTGGCACACGGCTCGCTCTACATGGTGGGAGCCTACCTCACCGCCACGGTGGCGGCCGCCAGCAATTCGTTCACGCTCGGCCTGGCCGCGGCCGTCGCCGGCACGGCCGCACTGGGCGTGGCGCTCGAGGTCACGGTGCTGCGTCGCCTGTACCAACGCGACCACTTGTCGCAGGTGCTGGGCACGTTTGCGATCCTGCTGATGAGCAACGAGGCGGTGCGGATGATCTGGGGCTCCCAGCCGATCCTGCTGAACCCGCCGGCGGCGTTGTCCGGTCCGGTGCAGCTGCTGCCCGGCTTCAGCTACCCGGCATTTCGGCTGGTGATCATCGGCGTCGGACTGGCGGTGGCCGCGTTGCTCTACGCGTTGGTCACCGGAACCCGCATGGGCATGCAGGTGCGCGCCGGCGCGTCTAATCGCGAAATGGCTCTGGCCATGGGTACCGACGTGCAGCGCCTGTTCACACTGGTCTTCGGTCTGGGCGCAGCCCTGTGCGCGGTGGCCGGCGGTATGCTCGGACCGCTGCTGGCGGTGCAGGTCGGCATGGGCGAAAACATCCTGATCCTGGCGTTCGTCGTGATCGTGATCGGGGGCATCGGCTCGATCCGCGGCGCGCTGATGGGCGCACTGCTCGTGGGCGTCGTCGACACCTGCGGCCACACGGTCGTGCCGATGGGGCTGGCGCATGTGCTGGGCACCCAGGCGGCCGCGACCGTCGGCCCCGCGGTGGCCTCGATCCTGATCTACGTGCTGATGGCCGCCGTGCTGTTCTGGAAGCCCGAAGGGCTGTTTCCGGCGCACGGCTGATGCGCACCCGAACGCCATGACGTCACCCACCCCGAACCCCGGCCCGGCCACCGGCAGCGTGCTTGACCATCGGCTGCATGCCCGCGTGGCCGGTGCGCTGCTGCTCGCCCTGCTGGTGCTGCCACTGCTGGCCAGCGCACTGCAGCAGGATTTCTACATCGGTTTGGCCAGCCGGATCCTGATCTTCGCGCTCGCGGCCACGAGCCTGAACCTGGTCCTGGGCTTCGGTGGGATGATCAGCTTCGGCCACGCCGCGTTTGTCGGCCTGGGGGCGTATGCGGTGGCGATCGGACTGCAAGCCGGCGTGACGTCGGCCTGGATCGTATGGCCGGCGGCGATGGCCGTGTGTTCGCTGTTCGCGCTGGCGGTCGGCGCGATCAGCCTGCGCACCAAGGGCGTGTACTTCATCATGATCACGCTGGCGTTCGCGCAGATGCTGTACTACCTGCTGGTGTCGCTGAAGGCGTATGGCGGCGAGGACGGCATGACGCTGGCGGCACGCTCCACGATCGGCGCGGGCGTCGATCTGTCGCACGACACGCCGTTCTACTATGTGGCGCTGGCGGCCTTCGTCGCCACGTTCGCGCTGATCCACCGGCTGCTCAACGCGCGTTTCGGCCACGTGCTGCTGGCGATCCGCGAGAACGAGACGCGCATGGTGGCCATCGGATTTCCGGTGCTGCGCTACAAGCTGGCGGCCTTTACGCTGGCCGGGGGCCTGGCCGGTCTGGCCGGCGCGCTGATGGCCAACCAGAGTGGCTTCGTGAGTCCGTCGCTGCTGCAATGGAACCAGTCCGGCATGCTGATGATCATGGTGATCCTGGGCGGCGTGGGTCAGTTGTACGGCGGCGTGCTGGGCGCGGCCGTGTTCTTGCTGCTCGAGGAAGTGTTGTCGTCGTACACGATCTACTGGCAGTTCGGGCTGGGCGCGGTGCTGCTGGCGGTGGTCTTGCTGGCGCCCAACGGCCTGATGAGCTTGCGCCGGCGCGATCGGCGCAGGGACGCGGCATGAGCGCGACCTTGCTGCACGTCGATCGCCTGGTCAAGCGCTTCGGCGGCCTGACGGCCACCGACCACGCCAGCGTGCGGGTGCTGCGCGGCGAGGTGCACGCACTGATCGGACCCAACGGGGCGGGCAAAACCACGCTGATCCACCAGATCAGCGGCGCGCTGGCGCCGGACGCCGGACAGGTGCACTTCGATGGCGTGGACGTGACGCGCATGCCGATGCATGAACGCGTGCTGCGCGGCCTGGCGCGCTCCTACCAGATCACCAGCATCTTCTCGCGGCTGAGCGTGCACGACAACCTGGCGCTGGCCGTGCAGGCCCGCGACGGTCACAGCATGCGGTTCTGGCGACCGGCGCGATCCGAGCGCGCACGCTGGCAGGAGGCCGGCGAGCTGGCCGAACGGGTCGGCCTGACGGCGCGGCTGGCCGTGCCGGGCGGCTCGCTGGCGCACGGCGAGCAGCGTCAGCTGGAGCTCGGACTGGCACTGGCCACGCGACCAAGGCTGCTGCTGTTGGACGAGCCGATGGCCGGCATGGGAGCGGACGAGTCGCAGCAGATGATCGAGTTGCTGCACACGCTGCGCGGCGACGTCACGATCTTGCTGGTCGAGCACGACATGGACGCCGTGTTCCGGCTGGCCGACCGGATCTCCGCACTGGTGTTCGGCAAGGTCATCGCATGCGGCACCCCGCAGGCGATCCGCAGCGACCCCGAAGTGCAGCGCGCCTACCTGGGCGACGACGCGCAACTGGGCGGCGCGCCATGAGCCCGTTGCTCGAAGTCCAAGCGCTCGAAGCGGCCTATGGCACCAGCCAGGTCCTGTTCGGCATCGATCTGGCCATCGGCAGCGGCGAAGTCGCCACGCTGCTGGGGCGCAACGGCATGGGCAAGACCACCACGGTGCGCGCCGTGCTCGGCCTCACGCCACCGCACCGCGGCACGGTGCGGTTTCGCGGCGAACGCATCGACGGCCTGCGCCCGGACCGCATCGCCCGGCTCGGGCTGGCGGTGGTGCCCGAAGGCCGCCAGATCTTCCCCAACCTGTCGGTGCGCGAGAACCTGCTGGCCTTCGGCGCCGACCGCCACGCCGCGAGCACGCCGTGGACCCTCGAGCGCGTGTACCACCTCTTTCCGCGCCTGAAAGAGCGCGAGCGCAACCAGGGCAACCAGCTCTCCGGCGGCGAGCAGCAGATGCTGGCCAT
>Ga0182021_10001676_pt1 | contig 25635 bp, 19 predicted proteins | sample 612E3MmetaG_FD_120493 | JGI IMG/M metagenome (GOLD analysis project Ga0182021, IMG submission 120493) | Permafrost microbial communities from Stordalen Mire, Sweden - 612E3M metaG (Illumina Assembly) | ecosystem: Environmental > Terrestrial > Soil > Wetlands > Permafrost | place: Sweden... | reverse complement strand
TGCTAATATCAAAATCATGCCGCAGGGCAAAGCCGTGTTGGTGGATTTCGGTTTGTCAAAAGTGTACGATCCGCATCTTAAGACAACGATTGGCGCGCGCGCCGTGACGCCGGGCTTTTCACCCTGGGAACAATATGGGCAGGGCGCAACCGATGCGCGATCGGACGTGTATGCGCTGGGGGCGACGCTCTATGTGCTGTTGACCGGCGAAACCCCGCCGGAGTCGATTGCGCTGGTGGGTGGCGCGGCCCAGTTGATCCCCCCCCGCACACTGAACCCGAACATTTCGCCGTCTGTTGAATCAGCGATTCAGCGAGCCATGTCAACCCAGACGACGAGCCGTTTCGCCGATGCCGGCCAACTGCGCGTGGCGCTTAACACGAGGCCAACCGTTATGCCGACGCAGCGTATCGTTGAACCTGTTCCCATTGCCCAGCCTGCGCCATCCTCAACCCGATCAAATACGTCGCTGGTTTTTGCCATGGTGGTTGCCGCAGCGCTCCTGGTCGTCTTGGCGCTGGCGGCTGCGGCGCGACAACCTGCAGCTGCGTCATTGCCGGACACTCCTGTTAGCAGGCCTACCGATTTGCCGCCAACTGTTGCGCCAGCGGCTCCGGCACAGGCCAGCGCTGCTTCACCGACTGTCGTTGTATTACCGAACGAAACGCCGACTCGTAAACCCACAGTCACGCCCATGCCACGTGATACCGCTACGTCAGAACCGATCATGACGGCAAGCCCTGAACCTTCATTGACGGCGACTTCAAAACCGAGGCCCACAGTTGTTCCTCGACAGGCAAATACGGCTGTGCCACCGCGCCCGGCGGCGACTCTCGTCCAGGCACCTCCGAGTAGTCAGCCGCTCAATTTCAGTTGGTATGCTGGCGCCATTTGTCAGGGAACCCAACAACAACAAGTGACTCTAAACGTTACGGCGCATGGCGGCACCCCGCCCTATGATTACTATAACGATACGACTTTAATCGGGCTGAATATACCCGGGAGTGTTGACTACTCACTAGTAACAGCCTTGGGCAATCAAATTCCGTTCAAGCTAATCGTTGTGGATAGCGTTGGACAAAGATATGCAGAAGACATCTTTTACAAATCGGGGTTAAAGTGTACTAACTGACTTGACGCCGACTGACAACAACTCGGCGATGGCGACGCGCTACAGCAGGATCGGAAAATAGGACCATGACCTCTCAACTCTCACTGACATCGACACTTAACACCACCAGCGTCCCACTGAGCAATCAGCCGCGCCTGCTGTACCTGTTGATCGAGACGGGCGGGGGGCAGGCCGGCGCCGCGCGAATGCCGGTGCAGCTGGGCCTCGTCGTCGACAAGAGCGATTCGATGCTGATCCGCATTGCGCCGCTGGCCTTGCAGCAAAAGTGGATCGATCTGGGCTATGTGCGCGAACACATGGTCGACGGGGTCTCCGTGCTGCGTGTCGATCCCAACAAAGTCTCACCGCGTGAACTGCAAAGCCTGCCGCGTGCCATCGATCACGTCAAGACGGCTCTGCGCAGCGCGGTCGAAGCGCTTGGCCCTAATGATCGGTGCGCCTTGATCGTGTTTGCCGGGCAAGCCGTGAACGTGCTGCCGTTATCCTCGGCCGGAGATCGCCGCCGGATGTTGTCCAGCATCGATCAGATTGAAGGCCTGAAATTAGGCGACGATACCTATATGGGGCGCGGCCTGGCGCTCGGCCTGGAAGAATTGCAGCGCGGCGCTAATCCGGCGGCGATCAATCGCCTGATCGTGCTGACCGACGGCTTTACGCTGGACGAAGCCGATTGCCGCGTCCTGGCGCAGCGGGCTAAAACGGCTGGCATCTCCATCAGCACGCTGGGTCTGGGCGGCAGTTTCAATGAAGACTTGATGATCCCCATGGCCGACGACACGGGCGGCCATGCCTACAATATCGAAGACCCGGCGGAAATCCCCGCCGTTTTCCAACAGGAACTCAACGCCGTGCAGTCCATCGCCTATCGCAACCTAGAATTGAAGTTGAACGTCAGCCAGGGCGTGGAAGTGCGCGCGGCGCATCGCGTGTTGCCCACTATCGCGCATCTGGGCACACTGCCCATGCAGGATCGCAGCGCTAATTTGAGCCTGGGCGATTACGAATTGAACGCGCCGCCCGCGTTGCTGCTCGAACTGCTGACGCCGCCGAAGTCGATGCCGGGGGGGTACCGGCTGGCGCAATTGCTGCTGGCCTATGACGATCCGGCGGGCGGGCTGACGCGGCAGGCCGTGCGGCAGGATGTGGTAATCAACTATACTGCCGGGCCGGTGGCCGAAGTTCACAATCCACGTGTGATGAACATCGTCGAACGCGTGACGGCCTTCAAGTTACAGACGCGCGCTTTGGAAGATGCGCAGCGCGGTGACATTCCCGGCGCAACCCGCAAACTGCAAGCGGCTGCTACCCGCCTGCTGGACATGGGCGAACCCGAGCTGGCTCAGACCATGCAGGATCAGGCGCAACAACTAGCACAGCAGGGACAAATCGCGCCGGAAACCGCCAAGGCCGCACGGTACAACACGCGCAAATTGACGCAGAAATTGGATTGAGGGACGCGCAAGATTTAGAACGGCAGTTGCATTGATATAGAGTAGACACAGCACCAACTACGCGGGGGCAGGTTGAGTCGCTGACCAGACATCGTGCCATTGGCTAAGTTGCGTTTGAGTCAGGCGTCGGCCAGTTTGTGGCAGCGCCGCCGAACGCGTTGCAAATTCTCCGTCTGGGAGGCACAACTGATGACCGCCGAAGTGTGGTATGGCCGCAAACCGCGACCAGCGCCCCTACAACAGGCGTTGGTCGGCATCCTCGACTTCCTCGCCGCGCGCGCCGAGCACTTTGTTCTGCTCAGCTACTTCCGTCTCGTTCCCCAACATGACGAGGTGGCCCTGATCGTCCTGAAGTCCGATGGAATATTTCTGGCCCAAGTCATTCAGGCTTGGGATCCTATCGAGGGCCAATCTCAAGGTCCGTGGCACGCGCTAAAACCCGATGGTGCGCGTATTCCTCTCCAGGCCGATCGGCTCAACCCTTACCGCCAGACCCAAACTCATTACATCGACTGGCGTGACTGGCTGATCACACACCGAGCCGACTTCGCCCCGCGGGCCGACTTTCCCCCGAGCGATTTTGCCGACATCTTCTCGTATATCGTCTTGTATCCCGATTTGCCACCAGGCAGCTATATCACACCTGGGCCGCGCACGGTGCAAGCAGTCGGCTTATCGGCTTTTCTCACCGCCTTGACGCTGCGTTCATCCAGTCGCATCCGCCTGCCGCTGCCTCAGATCCAGCGCATCCCACGCCTGTTGGGACTGGAATCGCCCTTTGGCACGGCGCCCTTGAATGCACCGCGCCGCGTCACAAAGAAACTTGATCCTGATTATCAACCGCCTCGTTTTGCAGCATTGGTGGCGCTGGGCCACGATTTTTCTATCCCGCTGATTCGTCTGCAAAACGCGGAAACGCTGCAGGTGGGACGTGACGACGATAACGACGTGATTATCCGACACCCGGCCGTCTCACGGCATCACGCTCAACTGCTTCGCCAGGGCGATTACTGGATGGTGCGCGATCTGGACAGCGACAACGGCACGTACCTCAGCCCGACCGGCTTGCCTGCCGACGAGCACTGCGTCGCCGCCGTGCCGGATGTGTTGCGCGATCGCGCCGTCGTGCGATTTGGCCCGGCGGCTTATGTGGTTTCAGTGTGACAGGATAAGACTATGACTCAATTGGTGTGTCTCAACGGTCATCCACAAGTTAAAGCGAATGCTAAGTTTTGCTACGTCTGCGGCGCGCAAATGGCGATGCCACTGGCGGCGCAAGCAGGCGCCAACCCGCTCAACGGCTTATGCGTGCGCGGACATCCCCAGGCCAAGATCGGCGCCAAATTTTGTTACGTGTGTGGCGTGCAAGTCCTGACGCCGAATCAAGCGCATGGTGTGTGCCTCAGTGGACATCCGCAGTTAAAGCCAGGAAAGCGCTTTTGCTATCTCTGCGGTGCAGCGGTCAACGCATCCCTTGGCGGGTCATCTATCGTGCAGCCTACCGGGCCAACCATCAACGGGCGCTACCAGATTGTCAAAGAAATCGGGCGCGGCGGCATGGGCAGCGTAGTCTATCGGGTGGTGGATATCACGAACGGGCAGAGCTATGCCATGAAAGAGATCGACGAAACCCAATTGCAGCCCGTCAGCGATCGGCCCGAGATCATCCGCGCGTTTCAGCGCGAAGCCGATCTGTTGCACCGGCTCGATCATCCCAACATCGTCAAAGTCTACGATTCTTTTCAGCTGGGCATCAAACATTATATGGTGATGGACTTGGTGCAGGGCAAAATGTTGGAAGACCTGCTCACGGTCAGCCCCGGCGGGTTTCCAGAGGCGCGGGTACTGCCGTGGGCCGCGCAGTTGTGCGATGCGCTGGATTATCTGCACCACCAGACGCCGCCCATCATTTACCGGGATATGAAGCCCGCCAACGCCATGATCGATGACCGCAGCGGTCAGATCAAGCTGCTCGATTTTGGCATTGCGCGCGAATTCAAGGGGGGCAAGAAGAAAAGCGACACCATTAAATTTGGCACGGACGGTTACGCGCCGCCTGAGCAGTACGGCAAGAAAGGCGTGGAAACCAGTCCGGCTTCAGATGTTTATGCGCTGGGCGCGATGCTGCACCAGCTTTTGACGGGAAAAGACCCGACACAGAACCCGTTTAACTTTGATTTCCTGATCTTGGGCCGTCCGCCCGTCTCAGCTTCCAAGCGCGTCATTGATGCGCTCAAGAAGGCGCTGGATGTCGATGCGACCAAACGGTTTCAGACCATCGCGGAATTCAGCGCAGCACTGACCGGTCAACCGTTCGCCGGCAGTCAACCATCCGCGAGTGGTCAAAAACCCGCCAGCGGTCAGCAGCCGCCAGCGCAACCGGCCGCGCCAAAAAAAGGCGGGGGCCTGGTGCCAAGCGCCGGGCCGCAAGTCCCTAGTGCCACACCGCCAGCGGCGGCGGCGGGGAACGCCGTGCAGGTCTCCGTCAGCCAGTTCGATTTTGGACCAGTGGAGAAAGGCAGCATGGCGCCCTCGAAAAAGACTTTTACGGTCACCACTGCTCAGGGCGCAACAGCGCAGATTGCGGCGTCCGATCCCTGGCTAGTGGCCATGCCCAGCACAGTTCGCAGTGGCGGCCTGGTGGAAGTCTCGATCGAGACCGGCAAACTGCCGCTGGGCCAAGCGTCGCAGACGCCCCCGGATATTGGGCGTCTCACTCTGGATCAATTGAAGCGCCTGCCCGGACAAGCCTGGTGGTTGATCGGTTTAGGGCTGCTGGTCGGATTTGGAATCCGCGCCATCTGGCAAGGGGCGGCCATCCTGCTAATCGGCTGGCTGGGTGTGCTGCTGGTAGCGTGGTCCAGCCGGAAGCTGCTGCCGCGGCTGGTTGTGTCTGCGTCCGGCCAAGCTGGCCGGTTAACCGTGAGCGCCGGCGCGGCTTCACAAACGATCACCGTCCGCGTGAAGGCGATGCCCTCGCTGTGGCGGGTGCTGGTAGGTTGGGTCGTGCTGGCGTCCGTCGTGTTGGGCGAAGCGGGCGTGGTGTTGCTGGCGGGCTGGTATCTGTTCCAAATACTTGGAGGGCTAAGATGAAGCGACTCTATCAAGCGTTATTGATCGTCTTGTTCCTGGCGAGCTTAACTGTTCCAGCATTTGCCGCCGACGATTTCCGCGTCACGTTTCAGGTGGATGCCTCGGCTTACCCGCTGTTCAATCTGTACGTCACGGTGACGGATGCCAGTGGTCAACCGGTGCCGGGTCTTGCGTCCGAAAACTTTCAAGTGACGGAAGATGGCCAGCCGGTGACGATTGAAAGTTTCGCCGGTATCGGCGACTCGCGCCCGGTGGATATTGTGTTTGTCTTCGATGTGACCAGCAGTATGCAAGGCGAAATTAACGGTGTGAAAGAGACGGCGTTGCGCTTTGCCGACAAGCTGAAAAATTCGGGACGCGACTATCGATTGGGGTTGGTGACTTTTTTGGATGCCGTGGAGGAGGTGTATCAACCTGACAGTTCACTCACAGCCGATGCGCAGGAATTTAAGCGCTGGATTGAGGGACTCTATGCTCACGGCGGTGGCGACGATCAGGAATTGGCGCTGGATGCTTTAGCGCGCGCGGCGCAAATGAAATTTCGTGACGGGGCGCAGCGTATTTTGATCCTGATCACTGATGCGCCGCCGCATTATCGCAATGACGGCAGCAGCCTGTCTAATTTGACCTTCGATTCGACGATCACCGAGCTCCAACGCAATAACGCCACGATCTATGTGGTTGGCCCGAATCTGGCCGATTTGCCCGGCTACGGTCTGCCCGCCAGCAATGAATATGAACGCCTGGCGAGCGAGCGCGGCGGCAAATTTTACGACATCAACCGCAACGCGGATTTTACCGGCCTGATTAACGACATCGGCGTGACGATCGCTTCGCAATATCGCCTGACCTATCACACGCTGCGTCCAACGCCCGATGGGACTCTGCGCGGCATCGCGGTGACCGTGAACCGTGCAGGCCAATCGGGCGGCGGGACGGGCAAATACCTTGAGCCGCATCTCTTGAACATCGCCTCAAGCCCGGCCATCGGCCTGGTATTTCTGGCCGTGCTGGTGGGGGCCGCCGTAGTTCCAATGGCTCTGAAGCGGCGCGCGCCCGCAGCTTCGACCGCCTGGACACCGCCGACAGCGTCGCCGACTTATCCACCGAATTACCCGCAGGGGCCGCAGCCTGCGAAGCCCTATGTGCCGACGACACCGTTTGCGCCGCCGCCTGCCGTCGTGCAGCCAGCCAGCTGTTCAACCTGCCGCGCCCCGCTCAAGCCCGGTGCGAAGTTCTGTAACAAGTGCGGGGCGCTCAAACGATTGCGCCGCCTGCTCTCGCGGCGCAGCCCACGGCTTGCCCACAGTGCGGCGCACCGCTGCGGCCCGGCGCGAAGTTTTGCGGAAAATGCGGACGGAATTTGTAGTGCAGGCTGCCAATTTGCGCTGCATGGGACTTAAATCATGACACTGACACCCGGTCAAATTCTGCAAAACCGTTATCGCATTGACGCGCTGCTGGGCCAGGGCGGCTTTGGGGCGGTCTATCGCGGCTGGGATTTCAACCTCAGCCAGACGGTCGCTATCAAAGAGAATTTTGATACTTCGCCGGAAGCGCAGAGGCAGTTTCAACAAGAAGCGATCCTGCTGGCGCATGTGAGTCATCCCAACCTGCCGCGCGTCACTGATCATTTCTTTGTGCCGGGGTTAGGTCAATATTTGGTGATGGACTTTATCGCGGGCGAGGACTTGCAAGCCATACTCGATCGGTCTGGTCGGCCTCTGCCGGAAGCGCAGGTGCTGCCGTGGATCACGCAAGTCTGCGCGGCGCTGGAGTATTTGCACACGCGCACGCCGCCCATCATCCACCGCGACATCAAACCGGCCAATATCAAGCTCACGCCGGAAGGCCGTGCCGTGCTGGTGGATTTTGGCATTTCCAAAATTTACGATCCCGCGCTGAAGACCACCATCGGCGCGCGGGCCGTGACGCCGCCCTATTCGCCGCCGGAGCAATATGGCGCGGATAGCACCGATCCACGCAGCGATGTCTATGCTTTGGGCGCGACGCTGTACACCCTGATCACAGGCCAGGAACCTCCGGAAAGTGTGACGCGCATCGCCAATAACTTGTCCTTGACGCCGCCGCAGCAACTGCTCTCCAGCATCAGCCCGCGTGTCGATGCGGCTATTGTGCGGGCTTGCGATGTGTCGAAGACCAAGCGCTTTCAAAGCGTGCGCGAATTTCAAGTGGCGCTAACGACGGCAACCTCTCAAGCCCCTGCGCCGATGTCCCCCGCCCAGCGGAACAGGGCCATGCTGATCGGTGGCACGGTGATCGGTTTGTTGTTGATCGGCGGCCTGATCGCAGGGTTGGCTGCGCGCAGCGGTCAGCCAGAGGCGACGCCCACCGTGCTGGCCATCATCACTCCGACCGCAACGACGACGCCCGGTGCGACTTCAACATTGCGCGTCACGGTGACGCCCGTTTCTACACTACCACCGACGGTAACACCACTGCCCTCACCTACGGCGACGCCCGCCTGTCCACCGGTTACGGGGCCATTTGCTGCCGTCTGGTCGGAGGTGCAGGGAACCCTCGGCTGCGCCACAGGCCGCGTGGTGAATGGCGCAGTGGCACAGGAGAACTTCGCGGGCGGGTCGATGTTCTGGCGCGAGCCAATCGACACAGGGCAAGCGCTGGTCTTGTTCAATAGCGGCGCGTGGCAAATCTTCAGGCACGCACCGTTCGTGGAAGGCAGTCCCGATTTTTCGTGCCCTGCACCAGATACACCGTCGCAATGTCCGCCCACGCCCCAGCGCGGCTTTGGCATGATGTGGTGCGACATCTCCGCCATCCGGCAGGGCTTGGGACAGGCCACCACCTGCGAAGAAAGTTACACCAGCGCGATGCAGAACTTTGAGCGCGGCTTTTTGCTGCGGTCGAGCAATGGTGCAGCTTATATGTTTTATAACAACGGAACCTGGGAGATACGCTAATGCCTCTGACCCCCGGCCAAATTCTGGAAAACCGTTATCGCGTGGATGCACTGCTGGCGCAGGGCGGTTTCGGCGCAGTGTATCAAGCCTGGGACGTGAACCTGAACAAATGCGTCGCCCTCAAGGAAAATCTGGATACTTCGCCTGAAGCACAGCGGCAATTCCAGCACGAGGCGCAAATTCTGGGGAGCCTCACACATCCCAACCTGCCGCGCGTGCAGGATCATTTTCTGCTGCCGGGGCAAGGGCAGTACCTGGTCATGGACTTCGTCGAAGGCGAGGATTTAGAAGAGATGGGCAATCGCCTGGGCGCGCCGCTGAGCGAAGACTATGCCCTGGCGTGGATTGATCAAGTGTGCGATGCGCTGGTTTACCTGCATGGACAAAACCCGCCGGTCATTCACCGCGACATCAAGCCTGCCAATATCAAGATCACGCCGCAAGGGAAAGCGGTGCTGGTCGATTTTGGTCTTTCCAAGATATACGATCCGCGCCTGAAAACGACGGTGGGCGCGCGGGCGGTGACGCCGGGTTATTCGCCGGTGGAGCAATATGGGCGCGGCACCACGGATGCGCGTACCGACATCTACGCGCTAGGCGCGACAGTCTACATGCTGCTGACCAACCATGAGCCGCAGGAAAGCGTGCAGCGCACCATCCACGACGATCTGCTGCCCGCCCAGCAGGTCAATCCTCTGGTACTGCCCGTCATCGGGCAAACGCTGCACAAAGCCTTGAGCCTGTCGCCTGATCAACGCTATCAGACGGCGCAGGAATTTAGGGTGGCCTTGGCCAACGCCGCGCAGATCGCCCGTCGGGATCGATTGCAAGCCTGGCAGCGGCGGGCCGAAGAGTACCTGAGACTGGGCCAGTGGGATGCAACCGAAGCCGCCGCGCGGCAAATCCTGACGGTCGATCCGCAGCACGCGGCGGCGTTGGCACTGCTCAATCAAATTACGCAACAGCGCAGTGTGACCCAGCGGTATCAGGCCCTCGCGCGCACGATTGCGCAGGCCAAGGCAGAGGCCGTGGTGTTGGCCCAAATCGATCCGCGCCAGGCCGATCCCGATGGGGTGCTGATCTTACTGAACGCGGTCCCGGTGGCGGGCGAAACATCCGCACGAGCGGTCTCAGCCCCGATATTTCCCGCTACCCAGACGGCCTCCTCGCCCGCACTGCGGATTGGTGCAATCGCCCTGCTAGTGTTTGGTCTGGGCGCGGCCCTGTTGGGCGGCGTCGCCGCCGCCGCTGCAAAGTCGCAAGTCGAGGCGACCCTGGCAAGCCAGAGTCTGGGCATCGGTAACTTTTTCTTCGGTCTGGGTGCGGGTCTGGTGGCACTGGCGGTAGCCTGGCTGAATCTGGCACCTATGCACACCCGCCCGGAAACCGCGATCATCAGCGTCGTCATCATCGCGGCTACCGTGGCGACTGTGTTGGGCATGTCGGCGGCCAGCGGCGCGATCTCGCAGGTGACCGCGACACAAGAAAGTCAAAACCTGGGTGTAGGCAATTTCGCGCTGGGGCTGGGTCTTAGCCTGAGTCTGGGCGGGCTGCTGTTGGGATGGTATTCCAGACGTCACTGATCTTTCAAAAACATCTTGGAAAAGGAGCTCTGATGGAAACTCGATGCCCAAAGTGTGAATCCCCCAATCGCGCCGGGGCGCGGTTTTGCTTCCGGTGTGGACAGGCGTTACCGGTTGCTGCCCCTGCGCCGCAACCCCAGCAGCCGCCAGCCTGGCAGCCGCAACAGCCTGCGTATCCACCGGCCTGGCCGCAAGCGCAATCACCTGCCGCGGTCCCGCCACCGTATGCGCCACCGTCGACGGAGATGGCCTATGTGCCACCGGCTAACTATGCGGCAGCGAGCACCAACACAGGCAAGGGCCATCGCCTGATCGGGCCGGCCGGGGCCGCCGCTATCCTGCTGTTCTTCCTGCCGTGGGTTTCGGTCTCGTGTCGGGGGCAGCAGCTCATGTCGGTCAGCGGCTGGAACCTGGCGGTTGGCGGTGAGATTCCGACAGCCCTCAACACGACGTTTCCGTTTACCGAGTACGCTTCACCCATCCTGCTTCTGATGTTGCTGGCGGCGATAGCCTGCCTGGTGGTGGGTGCTCTGGTCTTCCTGCGGAAGTTGCCCAACCGGCTGGGCGCCATCATCGCGTTAGCGTCCGTGGGAATTGGGCTGGGCGCGTTGTTGATTAAGGTGCTGGGCCTGCGCACCGGCCAGTCTAGCGCTGATATGAGCGTGTTGCAGATCGATCCCCAGCTGGGGTTAATCGGGTTTCTAACGGCCTACGCGGTCATCGTCGGTGGCGCGGTGCTGGACTTGCGCGCCAAGCCTTGACGGAGCGGGTCTGCTCACAGCCCTCGTCCCCGAGGGCGTCCTTCTGCGAAGGCGCTCCCCGGGGACGGGGAGCCGAGCGCTTTCCGGGATCGTCGGCCTCTGGGCGACCGCGAGGGTTGCCCCTACATAGGTGATAAGCCATGACATTGACACAAGGTCAAACCATTCAGGGACGTTATCGCGTGGCCGGACTGCTGGGTCAGGGCGGCTTTGGCGCGGTGTACAAGGGCTGGGACGTGAACCTGAACCGGCCCGTCGCCATCAAGGAAAACCTGGATATGACGCCGGAAGCGCAGCGCCAATTTCAGCACGAGGCGCAAATGCTGTCCGACATCAGCCATGCCAACCTGCCGCGCGTGACGGATCACTTTGTGATTCCGAACCTGGGCCAATATCTGGTGATGGATTTTGTGGAGGGCGAGGATTTGCAGGCGATGTTGAACCGCACCGGTCATGCGCTGCCTGAAGCGCAAGCATTGGCGTGGATCGATCAAATCTGCGACGCGCTAACGTATTTGCACACGCAAGAGCCGCCCATCATTCATCGCGACATCAAACCGGCCAACATCAAGATCACGCCTAAAGGCAAGGCCGTGTTGGTGGACTTTGGCATCGCCAAGATATTCGATCCGGTGCTGAAGACCACGGTGGGCGCGCGGGCGGTGACGCCGGGCTATTCGCCGCCGGAACAATACGGGCAGGGCCAGACCGATCAACGCAGCGATGTGTATTCGCTGGGCGCAACGCTGTACACGTTGCTGACCGGACAGGAGCCGCCAGAGAGTGTAGAGCGCGTGGCAAACAATGCGATCTTGATCCCGCCGCGCCAGGTTGCGCCAGTAATTAGCCAAGCTACCAACGATGCCATTTTGCGGGCGTGTGAAATCTCCACCACGCGCCGCTACCAGACTATGGCTGAACTGCGGCAGGCGCTAAAAACGTCCTTGCCGCACCCCGTGCCTGTGCGCCCCGCGCCCGCACAGCGGCCAACACCCGCGCCGAGGCCGACCCCGTCGCCCCAACCCACCCCGCTGCCCCAGTCGTATCCGCGCGGTGGGGCCGTGACCAAACCGCCGTGGGGCTGGATCGTCGTCGGCCTGGCGGTGGTGGCGGTGCTGATCTTTGCGCTGAGGCAGATAACCTTTGCGCCAGTAGCTACGCCAGCGCCTGCACAACCTGCCATTTCGACTCACACCCCCCCGCCGCCGATCACCCGTGCGCCGACCGTCACGCCAGCCGCAGTGGTTCCCGCTTCCTCGAAAGTGTCCGATCAAGACGGCATGACGCTGCTGTACGTGCCGGCCGGGGAATTTACCATGGGCAGCAACGATGGTAACGGTGACGAGAAGTCGCCTCATCCGGTCTATCTGGACGCCTTCTACATCGATCAGACGGAAGTGACTAACGCCATGTATGCCAAGTGTGTGGCGGCAGGTAAGTGTCAAGCCCCGCTATCACCTGGGTCCAACACGCGGAGCAGTTACTATGGCACTGCGCAGTTTGCGAATTACCCGGTCATCCACGTGTCCTGGAACGACGCGACGGCCTACTGCCAATGGGCGGGCGGGGATTTACCCACCGAGGCGCAGTGGGAGAAGGCGACGCTGGTCGTCACCCCGCGCCCCTATCCGTGGGGGCCAGAGACACCCGATGCCAGCCGGTTGAACTTTAACCAGAATGTGGTCGATACTACGGAAGTGGGCAAGTACCCTACCGGGGCCAGTTTCTATGGTGCATTAGACATGGCGGGCAACGTATGGGAGTGGGTGGCCGATTGGTATGACAGTTATCCGAGTTCGCCTGCCCGCAATCCCACCGGGCCAAGTTCAGGCACATACCGTGTGCTGCGGGGCGGCGGTTGGAACATTGAAGCGGCCTTTGTCCGCGCCTCGGGCCGTATCTGGAACTTCCCCGACAACCGGGGCGTTTTCGGCGGTTTTCGGTGTGCCCGCTAACTTTCCATGTTTGGACTGATTTCTGGATTTCTGTTTTTCTGATCAAGTCTTTCCGCGCGAAGCGCGGCGAAAATTTTTGGAATTCATTGCTCCTAGCCCGCGTCGCGCGGGCGGGTAGGTGGAGCGGGATCGCTCGCGCGAACGCGGGCAGAAAAAGCGCCCGGCATCTTCGCGGACGCGGAGCACAAGCTGATCAGCTATAACGGCAGGTAGACCAGTTGATCGCGAAACTCATCGGCGCTGGACGTGGCCCAGATCAGCGCCAATTCGTCCAGCATCACGCCAACGCCGAGGTCAGCGTTCAGTTCCAGAATACCCGGAGCATGCCAGCCCTGCAGCAGATGATCGCGCAAGTGCTCCGGCATCGAGTGGCGGTTATTGGTGACGAGGATGAAACCGTTCGCTTCACACCAGATCAAAATATCGGGGTCCGACGTACCTTCGGGCGGGGCGGCCACATCGTCGATCTTCCAGACGACCAGCGTCGGCTCGCGCCGCAGCAATTCGCGCCGGTACAGCGGATCGACATTCTCATCCAGCAGATACCGGAGGTCGTTCATGGCGTGGCAAGGGCCGGCTGCCGTTCGGCTTTCAAAGCTCGCAGGCGCACGACGACCGGCGGCGGATTGCGATCTTGCTCGGCGCGAGCGCGGCGGCCAAAGTCCAGCCAGTCGCGCAGATAGGCATCGACTTTCTCGCGGTTGTGCAGATAATAGAGAATCGTCGCGTGGATGTGCTCCAGCGTCAGCGTCGGGAAACGCTGCGCCAGTTGTTCGGGCGTTTGCTCGCGAAACAGGTATTCGTACAGCACCGACTCGATGCCGATGCGGTGGCCTTTGAGACGGATGTCATTCGGCCCGAGAAAGTCAAAGTAGTCTTCGAGTTGCATGGCTGGCTCCTGTATCAGAAATTTAAGGAGGTCTCTATGTCCAAACGCCAACCGGTCTTACCCGCCCACATCCGCCGGGGCGGCTACACGGCGCAGCCACGGCACGCGATCAAAATCACCGTCGAAACTGGCAATGGCAGGAATGCCGCGTTCGCGGCAGGCGAGGGCAATCAAGCCATCGTTGAAGTTCAATTCGCCGGAGGAGGAACGCATCAAGTCCAGCACGGCGGGATAGAGACGCGGCACATCGGGCAGCAGCCAGTTAATATGCTCTGGCGGAACTCGATCATTCAACTGATCGATGAGGGCCGGGAATTGCGCCGCCCAGCCTTTTTCGTGCAATCGGCGCGCGATGGTGCTAATGGACTCGGCCGCCACGCAATCGAAGTAAACGGGCGTGTATTCGTGCGTTTTCAGGGCTTGCCAGACCTCGCTGGCCGGTGTGTGCCAGACATCATTTGGCACGAGCAGCGCCGTCAATAGGGATGAGTCAATGGCGATCACCATGTCTTCAGGCTCCGTCATACAGCGCCTCGGTGTCGGTCAGCGCGTCGCCGCCGACGGCGGGCGCAACGCCAATGAGCGCGTCCAGTCTGTCAGCGGGCAACGGCACAGTCGGATACAGATACGCTGGCCGCTCGGCGACGACCTTGAGCGATTGGCCGTGTTGCGCTTGATTACGCAAGAACTGAACGAATTGCTCGACCACGCTCAAGCTGTCGGGCGGCAGGTCGGCCAGTAAATCTTGAAGATGTATCAGGGTGGCAGATTGAGTCGCCATCGTTTTACTCCCGTGTCTAACTTAGCTTGATTATACCATCCGCATTTCAACTGAAGGAGGTCTCTATGTCCAAACGGTTACAAATCTACTATAACGCGGTCTTCGGTGCGATCGGTGGTCTGCTAGCGTGGTTTGTGGTCGGACTATTTCCCACAGCCAACTGGAATCTGTGGATCGCCACGACGCTTGTCGGCGCCGGCGCGGGCCTATTTATCGGCGGTGCGGTCGGCATGGTGGATGGCGTCGTCATCAAGCGCTCGGCCCGGCGTGCGCTCATCGGTGCGGCGCTGGGCGGATTGGCAGGCGCGATCAGCGGCGTGGCCGGGCTGCTCATCGGGCAATTGGCCTTCATCGCCAGCGGCGGTGGTCTGGTGGGTCGCACCCTGGGCTGGACCATGCTGGGCCTCTTCCTCGGCATCGGCGAAGGACTGGTGGAACGCAAAATGAAGCGCGCGGCTTACGGCGCGGTCGGCGGCGCACTGGCGGGCTTCATCGGCGGCCTGATTTACGAAGTGTTGACCCAGGTCTTCTTGAAAGATAGCGGCGCGGCGCAGATTTTCCTCGGCGCGCTGGGACTGGTGCTCATCGGCGCGAGTCTGGGCGGCATCACCGCCGCGGCGACGGAATTCATCGCGCGCGTCATCGACAAAGGCGTGCTCGTCGTGAAGAGCGGGTCGCGGGCGGGCAATGAAGCGCGCATCGTCGAACGGGCACGCTTGGGCAGCTACGACGGTTGCGAAGTGTATTTGCCGGGCGGGCAGGGCGTGGCCAGAGAACACGCTATCGTGCTCAAACGGCCCGATGGTTTTCTCATCACCCCGGCACCCACTGCTGGCGGCGCGCCCACGCTGGTCAATCAACGCCTCATTCCGCCGTCTGGCCAGAAGTTGAATGACGGCGATACGATCGCCGTGGGCAATATCAACGTCGTCTTCCAGGCGCGCTGAACGCCGTCCACAAGGAGCCAAGCGTGCGACTACTTAATCTAGTGGTGATAGCGACTTTTTTACTGACGCTGACTGCGCCAGCCCGGGCAGATGATACCCCCACCGTCCAGGTGACCCAGGTGGATAACAGCCGTTACCCGAAGGTAACGATCTACGTCAGCGTCACCGGAGCGGGCGGCCAGGTGGTCAACGGACTTCAGCAGGCTGACTTCAAGCTTACTGAGGATGGCGCACCGGTGCAGATCACCGGTTTTAAGGGAGGCGGGCAGGTAGCGCTGGCCACGGCGCTGGTCATCGACCGCAGCCGCAGCATGGATGAAGAAGGCAAATTGAATGGCGCGAAACAGGCCGCGCTGACCTTTGTCGATTTGATGCGACCGCAAGATCAAGCGGCAGTCGTTGCCTTTGCCAGAACAGCACGGGTCATGCAGCCGTTTACCACAAATCCAGCGCAGCTGCAGTCGGCCATCCAGAGCATCGATCTGGACGACAGCACGGCCTGGCGTGATGCCTTGTACCAGGCGGTCGATTTGTTCGCGACCGTTACCGGTCGTCGCGCGATTATTATCTTAACCGATGGACTTGACAATGCCAGTCGTGTGTCCGTCAGTGAAGCGGCCGATTACGCGCACCGTCGCGATATCCCCGTGTATGCCATTGGTTTGGGAGCACGGGTTGCGGATGCCGCTTCCCAGGCCACCGGCCTGGGTGGCTACGACGAGCAAAGTCTAACCCAGGTCGCCCAACAAACAGCAGGCAAGTTTTACCCCGTGCCGACGGCCGATCAATTGAAGGCTCTGTATGAATCGCTGGCGGTCGGTATGCAGCACGATTACGCCATCACCTATCGCAGCCCGCGCCCAACCAATGACGGCACGCGTCGCAGCATTGACGTGACGGTGGGTGGGGCGACGGGTGGATCGCAGTATCTTGAGACGCACCTGTTGAATGTCCGCTCAAACGCGCTCACCGGGCTATTGCTGATCTTGCCGTTGCTGGTCGCGTTAATCGCGCCGCTGGCGTTCACCAGGCGGCGAGCTGTGCCGGCGACGGTAGTCCGGCCAGTTGATCCGCGTCCAACGGCGGTAGCTGCAACCTGCCTCAAATGCCATGCGCCGGTCCGCGCCGAGGCGCGCTTCTGCGCGAAGTGCGGCACACCCTACGCGCCCGCGCCGATCGCTCAACCTGCGCCAAATGTCTGCCCGCACTGCCGTAAAAGCCTCCGACCGGGCGCAAAGTTCTGCAATGGCTGTGGCGCTCAATTGAAAGTCTGATTTGAGGATGAAATGACACTAGCCACTGGCACTATCGTCAACACGCGCTATCGTATCGTCAAACTGTTGGGACAGGGGGGCTTTGGCGCAGTCTACAAAGCCTGGGATTTGAACCTGAACCGGACCTGTGCGCTGAAGGAAAACCTCGACACTTCACCGGAAGCCGGGCGGCAATTTGTGCGCGAAGCACAAGTGCTGGCTTCTCTCAGTCATCCCAACTTGCCGCGCGTGAACGATCACTTCTTAGTGCCGGGACAGGGGCAATACCTGGTGATGGATCTGATCGAGGGGGAAGACTTGGAAAGTATGATCCAGCGGCAGGGGGTGCTCCCCTCGCAACAGGCGTTGTATTGGATCGGCCAGATCGCCGATGCCTTGCAGTATATGCACAACCAGCAGCCACCGGTGATCCATCGCGACATCAAGCCCGCCAACATCCGCATCACACCAGAAGGCCGCGCGATGTTGGTCGACTTTGGCCTGGTGAAAATTTACGATCCGCACTTGCAGACCACCATCGGCGCACGCGCCGTAACACCGGGCTATTCGCCACCAGAGCAGTATGGCCAGGGCACCACGGATGCGCGTGCCGACATCTATGCGTTAGCAGCGACGTTGTATGCGCTGCTGACCGGCCAGCAACCTCAGGAGAGTGTGCAGCGCATTGTGGCCGATCGCGTTGTGGCGGCGAATATGATCAACCGGCAAGTGGCCGCCACGGTGGGGCAGACTATTCAGCAGGCGATGGCGCTGACGCCAAGCCGGCGTTATCAGACGACGGCGGATTTCAAGGCCGCGCTTTCTGCATTGCCACCACTGGCTCCGAGGCCGATCAGCCCTCCGCCGCTGGCAACCGCTCCGTATTATGCGCCGGGGCAGCGACTTCAAGGGTCGCCAGCGCCCAAGCCATCAAGACAGGGTGTGAAGGTGCTGAGTGTGGTGCTGTTGATAGCGGGTGGCTTGGTGCTGGTGAATATGTTTCAGGGGCGGCAGACGGCGATTGATCAGGCCAACGCCAACTCGACGGCTCAAGCGAACGCACGTGCCACGGCGCAAGCCAATGCGGCTGCGACTGCACAAGCCAATGCGACTGCAACCGCACAGGCCAACGCCGCCGCGACAGCCCAGGTGAACGCGCGTGCCACGGCGCAAGCCAATGCGGCTGCGACGGCCCAAGCGAACGCACGCGCCACAGCGCAAACCCGTGCGGCTTTTGTCGCCACCACTGAGGCCAGCCAGAAGCGTATCTTTGGCCCCTCTGATGGAACACTAAAACACAACCCAAGCAACACTAGCATCGAATTTTATAAGCCATCAGTCAAGGTGAGTGACATGGCCATTGAGGCCAAATTTTACAATCCGTTTGCCGCCTCAACTGCCGCTTGGGACTATGGTTTTCTGTTTCGGGATGAAGGCGGTATCCAGCAATTTATGCTCGTCGTGAGATCAAATTCAAATTGGCTGTTATACAACCGTACTGGCGATGCAAGCGTCGCGCCAATCGCCTCCGGGTCTATTGCCAGCCTCGATGTCAGCGGCGGCGGCTCGAATGTTATCAAATTGATCTGCAAAGGTAATGCCGGTCAATTGTACGTGAACGATTCCTGGATGGCAGACCTTGATTTGTCGGCGCGCTCCAATGCGGGCACGGTATCTGTGGCAACCGGTCTTATGAGTGGCGACGAAGTGAGCGGTGAAGAAACACGCTATGAAGGTTTTACCGTCTGGTCAATCAAGTGACTTCAACTGATCAACATCTGCAGTATGGAAAGAGAGGCTAACCTATGGAATCTACTATCAACTGTCCGCAATGCAAAGCCCCCAATCGTGCCGGCGCGCTTTATTGTACGGCGTGCGGCGCCAATCTGGCGGAGCCGCGTCCGGCCCTCACTGGCGCGAACATCAGCGTCAACCTGCGCAACCTGTGGCGCACCCTCACCCAACGTCTGCCCACCACGGATGTGTTGTCTCCCGACCAGCCAGCGACCTTGCCTGGCGGCTATTTACGCCCGCGCCTGTCTTACCAGCGCAGCAAGGATGTGGGTCGGCATCCCCGCTACTTCATCGCGCAATATCCGTCTGGCGCGCCGGTAGCGGAGGGTTATTGCCTGATGCGGCAAGCCTCGCTGGCCATTGACGACTCGCAAGTCGCCGGTTTGCTGGCCAACCTATCGGCCGAATTGCCCGGTGTGCGCCGCATCCAGGATGTGATCCATTTGCCGGAAGGCCGCACGTATCTGGCGATGGACCCGCCGACGAATGAAGGCTGGCACTTCTTGTCGGATCCGCGCGATCACCCACTGACCCCTGAAGCCACGATCGCCTTTGGCCTGCAACTTGGCCGGGCGCTGGCCGGTTTGCAGCGCAGCGGCTACACCCTCAACGATGCGCGCAAAGCGGCCCTGGATACCGTGGTGCTGGATGGCGAGATCGCCACGCTGGCCGACCTTAGCACCTGCGCGCCGTTCCCAGCAGATGATGTGCAGAAGCGCAAAGCGATCTCGTCCGATATCTATTTTCTGGCGCGAGCCTTGTACTGGATGGTCACGGGGCGCAATCTATCACGCGACACACAGGACATGGGCAAACTCTCGCGTCTACCGCGTCCCCTGCGCGTGGCGATCTTGTGGGGCGCCAAAAACAATTACACCTCGATGCCGGAAATGCTGACCCACCTCTCGGGTCGCAACCTGCCGCCGTTGCGTCTGACTTCAGGTAAAGCCACCCATCCCGGGCAGGTGCGCGATCACAACGAAGATCAATACTTCGTGTACGAAGTGGCCAAGGGCCGCAGCGATCAACCGCTGCCCGCGTTTTACATGGTGGCCGATGGGATGGGCGGACACGAAGCGGGCGAGGTTGCGAGTGACACCATCAGCGCTTCGTTGAAAGACTGGCTTGACGAATTCAGCAACCGCAAATCTGGACGCGCCACACAAAAACTGGGCGAGCAGCCCGATGAAGCGTTGAAGACGGCCCTTCAAGCTGCCAATCAATCCGTGTTCAATCAGGCGCAGGCTCGCCGCAATAACATGGGTGCCACGGTAACGGCGGCCCTGATCGTGGGTGAGCAAGCCTTCATCGCCAACGTGGGCGACAGCCGCACTTACCTGCTGCGCGACGGTGTCCTGACCGCGGTCACGCAAGATCATTCGCTGGTCTACAACCTGTACAAGGCCGGACAGATCACGCTCGACGAGATTTATACCCACCCGCAGCGCAACCAGATTTATCGCAACCTGGGTGAAAAGCCGCAAGTGGAGGTTGATGTTTTCACGGAAACGCTGGAGGCCGGTGACCTGCTGCTGTTGTGCAGCGATGGCTTGTGGGAGATGGTGCGCGATCCCGTCTTGCAGTCTATTTTGCTCAGCGCACGCACGCCGCAGGACGCGGCCGATCAATTGATTGCCGCCGCCAATCGGGGCGGCGGCGAAGACAACATCAGCGCCATTGTTGTGCGCGTTGACATGTAATCCCATCAGGAGAATGTAACCCTATGCGTTGTCCTAACTGTTCGACTGATAACAAAGACACGGCACGCTTCTGCAAAGTCTGTGGCTACGGCCTCACTCCGTCTGCCCCACAGTGGCAGTCAGGCTCGCTGTCCCCCACGCCCTCCAGTTCGTTGACGGGGATGCTGCCTGCCAATGCGCTGGTGGCCAATCGCTATCTGATCCGGCAAAAGGTCGGACAGGGCGGCATGGCCGCCGTCTACGACGCCATCGACACGCGCACCCAGCGCCGCGTGGCCTTGAAGGAAATGAGTGACTCGGCGTTATCTGATCCGCAAGAGCGGCCGCGCATCCTGGCGCAGTTTCAGCAGGAAGCGCAAATGCTGGCGAATCTCCATCATCCCAACTTGCCCAAAGTGACCGACGTTTTCGAGTTCAACGGCAAGCAATATCTGGCGATGGATTTTGTGGACGGCACGCCGCTGGACGAACTGCTGGAGCGCAACCGGCAGCCTTTCTCGGAAGCGCAGGTGTCCCAATGGGCGGCCGAGTTGTGCGATGTGCTGGGTTATTTGCATTCGCAGAAGCCGCCGATCATCTTCCGCGACCTCAAACCCGGCAACATCATGATCGAACACATGGGACACGTGAAGCTGATCGATTTTGGGATTGCGCGGGTGTTCAAGCCGGGCCAGTCACGCGATACGATGTCGTTGGGCACGCTGGGCTACGCCGCGCCCGAACAGATGGGGAGCGCTCAATCGGATGCGCGCACGGACGTTTACGCGCTGGGCGTGACCCTGTACGAATTGGTGACCGGCTACGATCCTTCACGCTCGCCCCTGTCACTGCCGCCGCTGCGCCAAGTCAATGCCTATATCTCGCCCCAACTGGAACAAGTCATCACGCGGGCGATTGAACCGGATCGCAGCCGGCGTTGGCAAAACATGAGCGAGATGCGGCTGAGTTTGACGGGTTCACCCATCCCCTCGATGGTTCCGAGCGGCCCTTACGGCAAGACCACGCCGATGAGCTACCCTCCGCCCGGCTCTGCAGCGCCGATCAGAACTTCGCGCCCGACCGCACGCCTGATGCAGGCCGCGGCGCGCTTGACCAACCACCAAATTGCGCTGGTGGGGGTGCTCACACTGGCCGTCATCGCCGCCGCGTTGTGGTTTGGCACCCCGTTCTTGACGCAATATCCTGTCATCTGGAATAACATTCCCAGTATCGCCATTGTGGCGCCGCTGATCTACACCGCCGTGCGCCGGCCCTGGGTTGCGCCGTTTGGCAATTTTGCCTTTGCCATCATGGGCGCGGTGATCACCGGCGCGCGCCGTTACGGCAACGATCCGAGTCAGTGGCACCTGGAAGGGATGCTGGTCGCGGCCCTGCTGGCTGGAGCGCTGATTGAAGGTTTCACGCGCTTGCTGCCCAAAGTGCGCGGCAAAAATCTTGATGAAGCCTGGCAGCGCGAACTGGCCTGGCTGTGTCTGATGGCTGTGATCGTCGCCATGGTGATGGTAGGTATTCCTTGGGGATTGGACTTTGCCCTTAATCCTATCCTCTGGATTTGTGCGGCGCTATTGGGCGCGTTGGGTTGGTTCATCGGCGATTCGATTCAGCAATGGCTACTGTTCAAGCAGACGGGCATCAAGCGCGGACGGGGTGGCAATTAAGCCCAGACCTGTACTTCTGGCCGATCGACACATTCGCTGACCAAAACGCTGGACGCTTCGTGTTCTCCGGCGGTTGCAGTTCTGTTGAAGGTTGCAAGAGCCTAAACGCTAGCGGGGCAGGAAGACAGCCAATGCTTAAAAGTATAGCGCTCATCGCGCTCATCCTATTCAGTTTAACCCTGCACGATTTTCCTGACCTGCGGCCACGCGCCACGGGAGAGATCGTCAAGGTTACGCAGACCGACATGGCGAACTACCCTGAAGTCAGCTTATACGTCAGCGTAACCGACTCAAGCGGCCAGCCCGTTGCGGGGTTGACTCAGTCGGATTTCAAGGTGACCGAAGACGGTGTGCCCGTGACCTTGACCGGTTTCGCCGGTATCGGGAATACGCGTGCGGTTGATATTGTCTTTGTTTTCGATACGACCACGAGCATGGGCGAGGAGGTCGACGGTATGCAGCGGACCAGCCTGGCGTTTGCGGAGAAATTGCAGCGCAGTGGTAACGAATATCGTTTGGGGCTGGTCGATTTTGGCGATGTGATCAATCGCGTTGAGCTGCCTGACAATCAGCTCACGGCTGAGGCGCAGCAATTCAAAGGCTGGATCAATGCGATCAGACTCGCCGGCGGCGGCTATGAGATCCCGGAGTTTAGCCTGGGCGCGCTGCAACGTTCTGCGCAGATGGCGTTTCGCGACAACGCCATGAAGATCGTCATTCTGATTACCGACGCTCCCCCGCATCATTACGGGGATGCGCCGGATGCAGAGGTTTCCTTCAACGATCAGCGCCTGACATTAGATTCCACCCTGGAAGCGCTGCAGGCGGCGAATATCACTGCCTACATTATCGCGCCCGCCCATTCGGACTATAGTCAAATTGCGCGCGAAACCAACGGGCAATGGTTTGACATTCACAGCGGTGCCGATTTTACCGGCATTATCGATCAGATCGGCGGCTTGATTGCCACGCACTACCGGCTGACCTATCGCAGCCCGCGCCCGACTTACGATGGCACCCGGCGCGGCATTCTTGTCGAAACGGGTAGCCATTCGGGATCTGGCACTTATCTGGAAAGCCATTTACTGGTGGTCCAATCTTCACCCCTTATCGGCCTGCTGTGCCTGCTGCCGTTACTGGGTTTGCTCGTACTGCCTGTAGGTCTGCGCCAACGCGCCGCTCCCCGGGCGCAGACCTCAAGTTCTGAAAAAGAACGGGCCCGATCTGCCGCAGGGTTTAACTGCCTGGCCTGCGGCACACCGCTGCGGCCTGATGCCAAGTTTTGCCCGCGCTGCGGGCGGAGCCCGCGCAGTGAGAGCGGCCAGTCGGCGTCACTCCTGTGCCCGCAGTGTAAGCACCCCGTGCGACCACAGGCGAGGTTTTGTGGTCACTGCGGCTGGAAGTTGTAAGAATGATTCTACTCCACAGCGAAAGGTAACAAACTATGCCAGCATACTGCCCACATTGCGGCGCGGAGAATCGTGACACCGCCAGGTTTTGCATGCAGTGTTCCGCGTCGATGACAGCGTCATCGACGCCTCTGGAGCCGACGTGCGCCAGCTGCGGCACGAAAAATCCGGCGGCGGCGAAGTATTGCCTGAATTGCGCGACACCGTTGCACGCGGCCACGCCTGCCGCCGGGCTGACGGGCCTGCTGCCGCAGAACTTCCTGTTGAATGGCCGCTATGCGATCGTGAAACGGCTGGGCAAGGGCGGCATGGGCGCGGTCTATCAAGCCACGGATACGCGCATCGGCGGCAAGGTCTGGGCTATCAAGGAGATGAGCGACGCCGCGCTGCTCAATCCCGTCGATAAACAGCAGGCGCGCGACGCCTTTCAGCGTGAGGCGCAAATGCTGGCCTTACTTGATCATCACAACCTGCCGAAGGTAAATGACTTCTTTACGGAGGACGGCAAGTTGTATCTGGTGATGGACTACATCGAAGGGCAGACGTTGGACGAGCTGCTTGAGGCCAGTGCGGGGCCGCTGCCCGAAGCGCAAGTGATCGACTGGGCGGGCCAGTTATGCGATGTGTTGAGTTACCTGCATGGTCGCACACCACCGATTATCTTCCGCGATCTCAAGCCGGGCAACCTCATGGTCGACGCCAGCGGGCGCGTGAAGCTGATCGACTTTGGCGTGGCGCGCTTGTTCAAGATCGGCAAACAACGCGACACGGAAAGCTTCGGCACGGCGGGGTATGCGCCGCCGGAGCAGTATGGCAAGGGACAGACGGATGCGCGCAGCGATGTGTACGCGTTAGGGGTCACGCTGCATCAACTGTTGACCAACTATGATCCCACGTTGACGCCTTTCAATTTGCCACCGGCGCGGAGTGTCAATCCCGCCGTCTCAGCGCATGTGGATCAGGCATTGACCAAGGCCACGCAATCGGCGCCGGCCAACCGGCATCAAAACGCGCTGGAATTCAAAACGGTGTTGCTGTCTGCGCCTAAACGCCCGGTCAAGGCGACCGTGGCCGCCACAACCCCGCCGGTCGTTCAGCCAAATCCAGTGGTGCAGCCGGTGACGATCAGTCCGACGATTGCGCCACAACCGATCGCAACGCCGAAGGCAGTGGGTTCAAGGCCGGCCCAAGCGATAGGGGGGCGTCAGGCTTCTAGCACGGTTTTAGTGTTGGTTTCAGGATTGATAGGACTGTTGCTCGGGATTGCAATGGTTTTAGTTGGACCACTCACAGGAGGTTGGCTGGGGTTCGCGTTCTGGTTTGCGGCAGGGCCGCTCGCTTATGCCCTCTTTCGACGTTCTAGCGCCTTCAGTATCGCGTGGATCGTTGCAGCAATGGCTCCACTATTTTCAGGTTTCCGCCTAGTGGAAATGCTGCCATTGATTGGCATACCCATATTCGGATTTGCAATTCTAGCCTTGCGCCGACCTCAAGGATCTATCAAGTCCACGGCCTTTGCCTCCACCTTGACAGTCATAGGGGCATGGTTGGTTATTGAGATAATTTTCGGTTACGGATTTTCGTCAGTTAACACGTATTTGCTAATTGGGTCGACGAGTCTTGTTAGCGGTTTTCTGGGCGGTTGGCTTGGCCGCGCGCTGCGCAACCGAATCGGCTGGGTGTAGAAAGACAAAACAAGCATCAACAGATTTTGGAGAATGAATATGCCAGCATACTGTCCCAAATGTGGCGCAGAAAACCGTGACACCGCCAAGTTTTGCCAGCAATGCGCTGCGTCAATGAAAGCGGAATTGATCTGCGCGGCATGCGGCAGCGCCAATTCGCCCACGGCGAAATTCTGCTCTGAGTGCGCCGCACCCTTGCGCGGCAGCACACCGCCGGCCGGGTTGACGGGCCTGCTGCCCGCGAACGCCACGTTGAGTGGCCGCTACCTGATCGTGAAACGACTGGGCAAAGGCGGCATGGGCGCGGTCTATCAAGCCACCGATACGCGCATCGGCGGGAAGGTGTGGGCCATCAAAGAGATGAGCGATGCCGCGCTGCTCGATCCCGCCGATAAGCAGCAGGCCCGCGATGCCTTTCAACGTGAGGCGCAGATGCTGGCGCTGCTCGATCATGTGAACCTGCCCAAGGTCAACGACTTCTTCACGGAAGGCGGCAAGTTGTATCTGGTGATGGACTTCATTGACGGACAAACGTTGCAAGCTCTATTGGAAGCGCGCCCCGATCCCTTCCCTGAAGCGCAGGCTCTGGAGTGGGCGGGGCA
>Ga0182021_10001674_pt1 | contig 25655 bp, 18 predicted proteins | sample 612E3MmetaG_FD_120493 | JGI IMG/M metagenome (GOLD analysis project Ga0182021, IMG submission 120493) | Permafrost microbial communities from Stordalen Mire, Sweden - 612E3M metaG (Illumina Assembly) | ecosystem: Environmental > Terrestrial > Soil > Wetlands > Permafrost | place: Sweden... | reverse complement strand
TCGGACCACTCGCGCGCACGGTGGAGGATGTGGCGATGCTGCTCGAGGCCATCGCCGGTCACGATCCGCTCGACTCGACGTCCTACCCGGCGCCCGTGCCCGATTATTGCGCGGAACTCCGGGTCCGCCCGGGACCGTGGAAGCTCGGCGTGCCGAAGGAGTATTTTGGCGCGGGGCTCGACGCCGAAGTCGGCGGGGCGGTCCAGGCGGCCATCGAGTTTTACCGCGGCGCCGGCTGCGAGATTCGCGAAGTCTCGCTGCCGGTCGCCTCGAGCTATGCGGTCGCGGCATATTACATCATCGCCACCGCGGAGGCGTCGTCGAATCTCGCGCGCTACGACGGGGTCCGCTACGGTCATCGCGCGGCGGAGGCGACCGGCGCGGTCGACCTGTATTTCAAGTCGCGCGCCGAGGGCTTCGGTCCGGAGGTGAAGCGCCGCATCATTCTCGGCACCCATATGCTGAGCAGCGGGTACTACGACGCCTACTACCTGCGCGCCCAAAAGGTGCGCACCTTGATCCGCAACGACTTTCTGCGGGCGTTCCAGGAGGTCGACGCGTTGCTCGCCCCCGTGGCGCCGACAGCGGCCTTCAAGATCGGCGAGAAGGCCTCCGATCCGCTGGCAATGTACCTGAGCGACATCTACACGATCAGCCTCAATCTCGCCGGCCTGCCGGGCATCTCGATTCCATGCGGCTTCACCCGCGGCGGCCTGCCGGTCGGCCTCCAGATCATCGGCCAGCCGTTCCAGGAGGCCCGTCTGCTCGCCATTGCGCGCGCCTACGAACAGGGTCACGGTTGGCGCGGCAGGCATCCGACGCTGTGAGAACAGTAGCGAGTAGTGAGTAGCGAGTAGCGACCATGGCGGACAAGTCACAGTCGTTTCGCGACGTCCTCGTGTGGCAGAAAGCTCACGAGTTCACGTTAGCTGTCTATCGGTGTACCGAGTCATTTCCAAAGCACGAGCTGTTCGCGCTGACATCGCAATTGAGACGTGCCGCGGCCAGCGTTCCTTCGAATTTCGTCGAGGGTTTTCGCAAGCGTACGAAACCCGACAAGCTCCGTTTCTACAACATAGCGCAGGGATCTGCCGACGAATGCCTTTATCAATTGATTCTCGTCCATGACCTTAGGTATGCGGACACCACGCCGCTTCAAACCGACCTCGAAGAAGTCTCGCGCCTGCTTCAAGGCTACATTAACGGGCTCGAACGCGGCGGATCCTGAACCACTCGCTACTCGCTGCTCACTACTCGCTACGTAAGATGCCCTACGAACCCGTCATCGGTCTCGAGGTCCACGTCCAAGTGAAGACCCGCTCGAAAATGTTCACCCGCGCCGCCGCCGGCTACGGCGAGCCGCCGAACACCCTGACCGACCCGGTCGTCCTCGCGTTGCCCGGCGTGTTGCCGGTGATGAACAAGGCCGCGCTCGACCGGGTCATCAAGGTCGGCCTCATGCTGGGTTGCGAGATCGCGCCGGTCTGCAAGTGGGACCGCAAGAACTATTTCTATCCCGACAGCCCGAAGAACTACCAGATTTCGCAGTACGACCAGCCGATCTGCACGGGAGGCGCCGTGGAAATCGAGCTGCCCGGCCCCGCGCGCAACCTCCTCGGCGAGCACCGGCGGATTCCGCTGACGCGCATCCACCTCGAGGAGGATGTCGGCAAGCTGAACCACGCCGGCGGCGAATCGCTCGTCGATTACAACCGCGCCGGCACCCCGCTCATGGAGATCGTCTCGGAGCCGGCGTTGCACAGCGCGGAGGAGGCGTTCGCCTTTCTCACCGCCCTCCGGCTGATCATGATCTACGGCGGTGTTTCCGACTGCGACATGGAAAAGGGACAGATGCGCTGCGACGCCAACGTGTCCGTCCGCCCGGTCGGCGGGCAGAAGCTCGGCACCAAAGTCGAGCTCAAAAACCTCAACTCCATTTCCTTCGTCCGCGCCGGAATCGCCCATGAAATCAAACGCCAGACTGCGATCGTCGAGGCCGGCGGCGCCATGGTGCAGGAGACGCGCGATTACGACGGCCAGACCGGCACCTCCCAGTCGCTGCGCTCAAAAGAAATGGCCCACGATTACCGCTATTTTCCGGATCCCGATCTGATGCCGGTGAAAGTCGATGCGGCCTGGAAGGCGGGCATCCGGGCGGAACTGCCCGAGCTGCCCTTCGACAAGCAGCGCCGCTTTTTCGCGGAGTACCAGTTGCCCTACACCATCACCTCGGTGCTGCTGCCCGACCGCGGGCTCTGCGACTTTTTCGAGGAGGCCGCGAAACTCTCGGGGCGGCCCCAGGCCGTCGGCAACTGGATTGCCAACGACCTTCTGCGGGAACTCGGCGGCGCCAGGATTGCGCTGGCAGCCTGCCAGGTCCGGCCCGCGCACCTCGCCGGCCTGGTGAAACTCGTCGAGACAGGCGTCATCTCGGGCAATCTCGCCAAGGAGGTCTTTGTCGGGATGTTCCAGTCTGGCGAAGCGCCGGAATCCATCGTCGCCCGCCAGGGACTCCGGCAGACCACGGATGCGGGCGAGCTTGATCAATGGTGCGCCGAGGCCATCGCGGCGAATCCGAAATCCGTCGCCGATTTCAAGGGCGGCAAGGAGAATGCGATCAACGCGATGAAGGGATTCGTGATGAAACAGTCGAAGGGCAAGGCCAACCCCAAGCTCGTCGACGAGATCCTCCGCCGGAAGATCGCCGGATAGGGCGCCACCGGCCCGCAGCACCCGCCCGCAGCGCCGCGCCGGTCGCCGGCTCGCGGGGAAGCGCGGCAGAAACACCGCAGGACCAGTGTCCTCGGGTGGAGATGGCCGACCTCGGACCGGGGCGCCCGGCAGTTTGACTCCTTGAGGGACCGGCTTTGATTGACAGGCAAAGCCCCAGACATCTTCTTTGGCCCCGCTTTCTCTAAAGGACGGCATATGAAACGAATCAGCATCATCGGAGCAGGCAATGTCGGCACCAACACCGCCTTTTTCATCGCGGAAAAGCGCGCGGCCAAGGTCTTGCTCGTGGACATCAAGGACGGCGTGGCCGCCGGCAAATCCCTCGACCTAATGGAGGCGGGCCCGGTCCGCGATTACGTCACGTCGATCCGCGGCACCGTCAAGATCGACGATATCGCCGACAGTGACGTGGTGATCATCACGGCCGGACGCGTGCGCAAACCCGGCGAGCGCCGGGAGGACCTCTACCGGGACAATGCGCCGACGGTGCGCGCGATCGCCGAGGACATCCGCCGCCTCGCGCCCGCCGCGGTGGTGATCAACCAGGTCGAGCCGATTGATCTACTGACGCTGCTGATTCAGGAGACTTTGGGCGCCGATCGCATGAAAGTCATAGGTGTGGGCGGCCTGCTCACCTCGACCCGCATCCGATATCTCGTCAGCAATGCCCTGGGAGTCTCGTCCCGGGAGGTCACCGGGCTGATCATCGGACCGCACCACTCCAGCATGGTTTTTCTGCGCGACACCATCCGCGTGTCCGGCATTCCGGCGGCAGCCCTACTCGGCGAGGCCCGCCTGGGTGAGTTGATCGAAGAAGCCCGGACCGCGGGCGACAAGATCCTGGATCTGGCCCAGCGTTCCACCTCCTTCTATGCGCCCGGTGCGGCGGCGGCGATGCTCGTGGACGCCATTGTGGGCAACACCAGGGCGCTGCTGCCGGTGTCCGTCCGCTGCGAGGGGGAATACGGCATCACGGGACTGGCCATCGGGGTGCCGGCCTATATTGGCGAGCAGGGCGTGACCGGCATCCTTCAACTCAAACTTTCCGACGCTGACCGGGAGGCGTTTGACAAGGCGGCGGCGGAGCTCAAATCCGCGCACGCCGGTCTCGTCGCCGGGGCGGCATAAGGAGGCACTCATGTCCAAGAACAAGGTTAGCATCATTGGAGCGGGTAACGTCGGCGCGACCGCGACCTATTATATCGCCGAGAAGGTCATCGCCGATCTGGTCATGGTCGACGTCGCGGGCGGCATGACGCAGGCCAAGGCGCTGGACTTCCTCCAGGCCGGGCCCCTGCGCGGCTACGACGTCTCGATCGTCGGCACGAGCGACTTCTCCCAGATCGCGGACAGCAACGTGGTGGTGATCACCGCCGGCCTCCCGCGCAAGCCGGGCATGGACCGGATGGACCTCCTCAAGGTCAACGCGGAGATCGTCAAGCAGGCGGCGCGCGCCATTGCCGATCATGCGCCCAATGCCATCGTGATCGCCGTCTCGAATCCGCTGGACATCATGTGCCACGTGGCCCTGCGCTCCACCGGCTTTGCGCTCCGGCGCGTGGTCGGAATGGCGGGCATCCTCGACTCGACGCGGTTCCGCTATTTTGTGGCCGAACAGCTGGGGTGCGCCCTGTCCTCTGTCCATGCGATGGTCCTGGGCGGCCATGGCGACCAGATGGTGCCGCTGCCGCGGTTGACGACGGTCGGGGGCGTGCCGATCACCGAGCTGATGGAGGCGGCCACGATTGCCCGGCTGGTCGACCGCACCCGCAAGGGTGGCGCGGAGATCGTCGCGCTGCTCAAGACCGGGTCCGCCTATTACGCGCCCGCGGCGTCCGTGGCGGAAATGGTGGAGGCGGTGATCACCGACCGGAAGCATCTGGCCCCGTGCGCTGCGTATGTGAGAGGCGAATACGGCATTAATGACCTGTTCATCGGCGTGCCGGCCATCCTGGGGAAGAACGGCGTCGAACGAATCGTCGAGCTCGACCTCGCGGACGACGAGCGGGCCCAGTTGCTGGCGAGCGCCGACGCCGTCCGGAAGGGTGTCGAGGAACTCAATTCTTTCTTCAAGCCGACCTGAGGCCTCGCCCGGCCTTCGATGACCGGTTTCACCCTCGCGGTGGCGGAGCCACTTACCTGTGGATTTGACATTCCGCCGGACTAGTGACTGACTGGTCAGTCAGTGGAAACCGTCGATCCAAACAAGCGGCTGCGAATCATGCAGGCAGCGGAACAGCTGTTTCGCACGAGGCAGTTCCATGAGATCGCCCTGGACGAGGTTGCCCGCGTCGCTGACGTCGGCAAAGGCACCATCTACCTCTACTTTTCCGACAAGGAGGATTTATTCTTTCAAACTGCGGTCAGTGGATATGATGAAATGTGCAGGTTATTGCTGAAGAACGTCGCCAATGGATTGACCTTCGGCGAGACGCTGCTTCAGACCTGCACGACGATCAGCGATTTCTTCCGCCGGCGCCGCCCCCTGTTCCGCATGATCCTGTCCGAGGGCGCCCGCGCCCTCGAGAGCGGCGGCGGCCTGCGCAAACGCTGGCTGGAACACCGCAAGAGCATGCGGGAGGCGGTCGCGGCGATCATTGCGCGGGGAATCGCGTCAGGCGATGTCCGATCAGGCCTGCCCGCGGAGGTTCTGGCAGAGTACCTGCTCGGCATGCTCCGGACGCGGGCCTGGGAATTGGAGGACCAGCCTGAGACGGTGCGGAGCGACGCATCGATCGCCGATTTGTTCATTCACGGGGTGGCTGGTCCGGCTGCTCCCGAACGTTCCGCCCTCCCGAAATCATGAGTACCATTGAAGGCAAATCGTCTTCGGAATCCACCCAGCCTGCCGGCGCGGCGGCCATCCCGCCGGGCTCCGCACCGGGCGGCCCGCCCTTGCGCCGCAGCCGGAGGATCCTGCTGGGAGTCGGCGTGCTGGCGCTCATCGCCGCCGGCGTCTTCGGCTACTGGTTCTTCTGGATGCGGGGGATCGTGTTCACGGACGATGCCCGTTTCGCCGGGCACCTCGTGGACCTGGCTCCGGAGGTCAGCGGAACGATCGTGGCGGTTCCGGTTCACGAAGGACAATTCGTCCGGCAGGGGAGCGTCGTCTTCCAGCTCGATCCGGCGATCCTCCAATCGACTTTAGCGCAGGCGGAAGCCGCCCTGGTCTCGGCCAAGGCCGGTCTGGCCTCCAGCGAGGCGAACCTCGCCAGGACGGTGAACGGGAGCCGGCCGGAGGAGATCAAGGCGGCCGAGGCCAACGTCCGGCGTCTGCGGAGCGAAGCGGAGCTGGCCCGGCTGAACTTTGAACGCATCCAGACGCTCTTAAAGCAGGGGACGACGTCGCAGGATGATTTCGACCGTGCCCGGACTGCCTTTGAATCCGCTCAGGAAAGCGAGGAGTCATCGGCGCAGAATCTTACGCTCTTGCAGCAGGGCTCACGCCAGGAGGACATCGATGCGGCCAAGGCAGCGGTGGAACTCGCCCGGAGCCGGGTCAACGAAGCCGGCGCGGCGGCCGAGAATGCGCGGAGAAACCTGGCGCGGTGCATCGTCAGGGCGCCGTTCGACGGTTGGGTCGTGCGACGCTGGCTCGATCCCGGGGCCATGCCGCTGGCCTCCCAGCCCATCATCAGCATGTTCGATCCGGCCACGCTGCGCGTGGATGCCAACATCGAGGAAAAGTACCTTCACGATGTCGCCGTCGGTGACGAGGTGGAGATCTCGGTCGACGCTTATCCGTCGCTGCATCTCAAGGGCCGGGTCGCGGAGATCCTGCGGGCCACCAATTCCCAATTCAGTCTCATCCCGGCGGAAGGCGTCTCCGGCACGTTCATCAAGGTGACGCAACGCGTCCCGCTGCGCATCACCGTTTCGGTGCCATCGGACCTCGCGCTTGGTCCGGGGTTGTCCGTGGATGTGAGGATTCGCATTGGTTCGGCGGCCTCCAAATGACCGCGGCCATGAACAATCCGGTTGAACCATGGCCTCGCTCGCGGTTTCCGAGGCCGAATTGTGTAGGGCGGGGTCGCCTGACCCCGCCATTCCTCCAAAGACGAGGCGGGGTCAGGCCGCCAAGGCTGGCGCACTCATCGCGACCCCGCCCTACCATCCCAACCGCACGGCGCCGCGACCGGGAATATGCAGCCTAGCTCCGACGCATCAATGCCGGCGGGTGGCGACGACTATCTGCGCGCCAACCGCTGGGCCGTGCTGGGCATCATCATGATGGGCACGTTCATGGCGATTCTGGATTCCAGCATCGTCAACGTCGCGCTGCCCCACATGATGAGCACGTTCGGCGTCGACCGCGACAAGATCGAGTGGGTCTCCACCGGCTTCATGTTGACCTCGGCGGTCGTGATGCCGCTGGTCGGTTGGCTCACAAGCCGGATCAGCTACAAGGCGCTCTACTTGGGGAGCCTCGCGGTTTTCACCGTCGGCAGCCTGCTTTGCGCCCTGGCGTGGAGCTATGAGTCGTTGATCGCGGCCCGGGTGCTGCAGGCCTTGGGCGGGGGGGCGATTCAACCGATCGGCATGGCCATCGTCGCCGAGCTGTTCGATCCGCACGAGCGCGGGCGCGCTTTGGGCATCTGGGGCACCGGCATCATGGCCGGGCCGGCGTTGGGCCCGACCCTCGGCGGTTACCTGACCGACGCGTTCAGCTGGCGGACGATCTTCTCCGTCAACCTCCCGTTTGGAGTGCTGACGCTGATCGCCGGCATGATCATCATGCGGCCACTGCGCGCCCGCGGCGGCCGGCGGCCCTTCGACGTATTTGGATTTGCCTTTCTGGCGATGGCACTGGTAGCCGGCCTGACCGCGCTTTCCAACGGCCAGGAAAAAGGCTGGCAATCCGACTATATCCACGTCTGCGAGGCGTTCGCGGTGGTGGGGTTGGTCATGTTCATCGCGATCGAGCTGGCCGTGGAGCATCCGCTGCTGGATCTCAGGCTGTTCCTCATCCGCAACTACACCTTGAGCATCCTGCTGGCGGTCTTTCGCGCCGTGGGATTGTTCGGGAGTGTTTTCCTGTTTCCGATTTTCCTGCAGAACCTGATGGGCTACACGCCGGTTCATGCCGGCCTGTGGATGCTGCCCAACGCGCTTGCGGTGGGCGTGACAATGCCGATCGCCGGAAGGCTGGCTGATCGCCACAGCCCGGCTTTGTTGACCGGGCTGGGCTGCGTCTTGGTCGGTAGTTCGTTGATCCAGTTTGGCCGGCTGGATCCGATGTCTGGCTGGCCTCTGTTGGTCCTGCCTCAACTCACCCGCGGCGCCGGTCTGGCGATGATGATGGCGCCATTGATGGCCGCGGCGTTGAACGCCGTGCCGCATCACGAACTGCCGATGGCGAGCAGCTTCCTCAATGTCTCGCAAAACGTTGGGGGGTCGCTCGGCATCGCCTTGCTGAACAACTTCGTGACCAATTCCATTCACACGCATGCGGTGCGGCTGGGCGAGGGGTTTCCCATGGAATCGCAGGCCATGGACATCCGCCTGGGATTGCGGACTTTGATGCTCGTATTCCGCCACGAACCCGGCCTGATGGCTTTGCCGCAGGCCCGGGTCGCGTTTGCGGCGGCGAGCGGCATCGCCCGGAAGGCCCAGGTCCTGGGTTTTGAGAATGGGTTCGTGTTTGCCGGCTTGATTCTGCTGGCCGCCATTCCGCTGTGCCTGCTGCTCACACCCGCCGCCCACCACCTCCGACCGGACGAAAAGGCGGAGGAGACGCTCGATGCGAAGCTGCTGGCGGAGTGAGCGGGAAAACTTGTCAACTATTAGTTGACAAGTTTCCTTGGTCTTGCGCCAGGAGTTACCATGTAGTCGGTCACCGGCTGGTGGTTCATAGTTGCCCGATTTCCGGTCGCCGGCAACCCGCGGCGGAAGCAGCCTCCAGAACCGCGCGGCCGCGGCCGGCGTGCTCTTGAGGCCAGCCGGTGTCAGGAAACGCGCCCTTGGGCAAACAGCGCCTCCGGCCCGCCGAAGGCGAAGATGATCGCTGGCGCCTCGACTTCGAGCCACACGTTCACGGATTCCGCCGTGGGCGGAATCTCCTTCAAGAACTGGATGGCCACATTCTGGGGCCGCGCCGGGAAACCGCGGTTGACCAGCGCGGTCTGCAAAAGATCGAGATAGGCGGTATTGTTCACATGTCCGTTACCGTCGACATCGGAATACCGGACCGAAACCGGGCATGGCTGGACCGGTCCGGGGCGCGGCGGCGCCAGCTTGAGCTTGTCCAGGTCCGGATGAAGAACCGCCCCGGGCCCGCTGGGGAATCTGGCCGCGATTTCTTCGGGAACCCGGACGAGCGCCTTGGTCTGCAGGTTCACGTACAACCACAACGACGAGGCCGCGACCACCAGTTCATCGCCGCAGAAGACCCGGAAGTCCCGGTATCCCTTGAAAGTCCGAATGCCGCTGGACCAGGTGACCACCCGTACCGGTTCCTCGTAGCGCGGATAACGATGGATCGCGGCTGCCATCCGGTTCAGCACCCAGGACTCTCCCCGGTTGACCATGGCCTGGGTGCCGGCGTCAAACTGGTCGGCGTGTTTGATGGCCGCTTCCTGCAGGAACTTGAACACGCCCGGGAGCAGGAGGACCCCGTCGCGATCGACGTCTCCGTAGGATACCGTCGTGTTCAGAACCAGTTCCTCCGTCATGGTGGCGTCTCCGGCTGATGGGTGTCTCGGTGTTCCGGTGGTGTCTGCGCGGTTCCCCGCGAAGGCCACCGACTGCTGGACGTCTCAAAACGCCGCGTTGCCGGGCGTGCGGGCGAAGGGAATCACGTCGCGGATATTGGCCACGCCGGTGACGAACATCAGCATGCGTTCAAAACCCATGCCGAATCCGGCGTGCGGCACGGTCCCGTAACGCCGCAGGTCCAGGTACCAGGCGTAATCCTTCGGATCGAGGTGGTGGCGGCGCAGGTTGGCCTCGAGCACGTCGAGCCGTTCCCGCGCTGGCTGCCGCCGATGATCTCGCCAATGCCCGGCACCAGCACATCCATCGCCGTGACCGTGCGGTCGTCGGCGTTGAGGCGCATGTAGAACGGTTTGATCTCCTTCGGGTAGTTGTAAACCGTCACCGGGCATTTGAAGTGCTGCTCCGTCAGGTAGCGTTCGTGCTCCGACTGGAGGTTTGTGCCGTACTCGACGGGGTATTCGAATGGGTGGCCGCTCTTGGTCAGCAACTCGACCGCCTCAGTGTAGCTGACGCGCTGGAACGGGCGGTTGACCACGAAATCGAGGCGCTCCAGCAGGCCCTTGTCCACGAACTTGGCGAACAACTCCAGGTCCTCGGCGCAATGCGCGCGCGCGTCGTGGATCAGGTATTTCACGAACTCCTCCGCCACGTCCATATTGCCTGCCAGGTCGCAGAACGCCATTTCCGGCTCGATCATCCAGAATTCGCTGGCGTGGCGCGACGTATTGGAGTTCTCAGCGCGGAAGGTCGGTCCGAAGGTGTAGACCTTGGACAGCGCGCACGCAAAGGCCTCGGCCTCGAGCTGGCCGCTGACCGTGAGGTAGGTGGGGCGCGCAAAGAAATCCTTGGCGCAATCGATGGCGCCGTCCTCCCGTTTGGGTGGATTCTGCAGGTCGAGTGTCGTGACCCGGAACAGTTCGCCGGCGCCCTCGCAATCGCTGCCCGTGATGATCGGCGTGTGCACGTAGGCGAAGCCGCGCTCCTGGAAGAACTGGTGAATGGCGTAGGCCAGCCGGCTCCGGACGCGGAAGACGCAACCGAAGAGGTTCGAGCGCGGGCGCAGGTGGGCGATTTCCCGCAAGAACTCTGCGGTGTGGCCCTTTTTCTGCAGTGGATAGCTGGCGTCGGACGCGCCGATGATCTCGACGGCCGCGGCCCGGACCTCCCACTTCTGACCCTGGCCCTGGGAGGCCACCAGCTGGCCGTGCACGCTGACGGACGCCCCGGTGGTGAGCCGCTGGATGTCGGCATAGTTGGGCAGGGCGCTGTCGGCGATCACCTGCAGGCTCTTCAGACAGGAGCCGTCGTTGAGCTCAATGAACGAAAACGATTTCGCGTCGCGGCGGGTTCGCACCCATCCGCGGACGAGGAGGGTCTCGACGGGGGCATCGCTGGCGAGGGCGGCTTTGACCGAAGTGGGTTGTACCATGCCGCCGACCATAGCGGTCCGCCCCCGCCCGCCAAAACAAAACTGCAAGCTGCCGCCGGCCGGCGCGCTCGTGCCGCGGGCCGCCGCGGCCCCCGTCACACGGTGCACCGCCGGACGTTTTCGCGCAGGGAGGTGAGCGGGTCGCGGACGGGAATGAACTCCTGGGCGACAAAGCCGCTGAAGCCGGTTGCTTTGATTGCGCGCATGATCGCCGGGTAGTTGAGTTCCTGGGTCTCATCGATTTCGTGCCGTCCGGGCACGCCGCCGGTGTGGTAGTGGCCGATGAACGCTTGGTTGTCCTGGATGGTGCGAATCACGTCGCCCTCCATGATCTGCATGTGGTAGATGTCGTAGAGCAGTTTGAATCGCTCCGAGCCGACGCGCCGGACCAGTTCGACGCCCCAAGCGGTGTGGTCGCATTGGTAATCATGGTGGTCCACCCGGCTGTTGAGCAGCTCCATGCAGACCGTCACGCCCGCCTTTTCCGCGGTGCCGACGATCTGTTTCAAACCCGCGGTGCAATTCTCCAGTCCCTGCTCGTCCGGCAGCCCGGCGCGGTTGCCGGAGAAGCAGATCACGTTGGGCAGGCCGGCATCGGCGCAGGCCTTGATGCGCTCGATCATGGAGGGCACGTGCTTTCCGTGATGCTCGAGTCGATTAAAGCCGTCCGGAATGGTCGTGGTTCCGTTGGCCATCGCGCAGACGAGGCCGGCCCGCCGCACGACGGGCCATTCAGGGGGATCGAGCAGTTCAATGGATTCCAGGCCGAGGTCGGGCGCGGCGGCCGCGAGGGTCGCGAGGGGAATCCCGGGATAGCACCATTTGCAGACGGAGTGACGGAGGCGACCGGGCGGCAGGTTGGCGGCGGGTGCGGAGGGCATGGAGGGGCGGGAATCGGGAGCGGTGGCGGCGCGGACCAGCGGCCCGGCGGCGATTGCGGCGCCGGCGAGCGTAAGGAGAGCTTCGCGGCGGGTGACAGTGGGGGAGGACATCGGGACTGGGGGCATCGTCTGGCAGGTCCTCGTGTCACGCAAGCATGGGAACGAGTGGAAAAAAGAATAGGGTAAAGAGGCTGTCCGAAAGGTCCGGGAAGAACTGTAGGGGCGCAGGCTTGCCCGTTCGACGGGCTCAGGGCCCCGAGCCTGTCGAGGGGCTGCGCCCAATTCGGAGGGCGCGACCAGCCTTCGCCGGGTTTCGGCGCGGCAGGCAAGATCGCGCCCCTGCTTCTGGCCGGCCCGCCTTGCGCCGGCTTGCAGCCGGTCGAAAGAAGCGCACGCTGCACGGAATGTTCCTTCGCGGCATCTGGTTTGGCCTGCTCCTGCTGCTCGCCCCGGCCTGGGGCGCAGAGCCCACCCTTATCCTGGTTTCGCTCGATGCCTTTCGCTGGGACTACCTCGAAAAATACTCCGCCGAGACCCCGCACCTGCGCGCCCTCGCGGCGGACGGGGTTCGGGCCGAGCATCTCGTTTCGTGCTACCCATCCTCCACGTTTCCCAACCACTACTCGATCGCCACGGGCCTGCGGCCCGAGCACCACGGCATCGTTGACAACCACTTTTTTGACCCCGCGCTCGGCGCCGCGTTCAACTACCGAAGCCACGAGTGCGCCGTCGACGGGCGCTGGTGGGGCGGGGAGCCGATCTGGATCACCGCGGTGAAGCAGGGCCGGCGCAGTGCCTGCATGTTCTGGCCAGGTTCTGAGGCCGAAATCGCCGGGGCGAAGCCGACCTTCAACCAGGCGTTCGATGGGCGCCTGACATGCTCCCAGCGCGTCGACGGCTTGCTGGCTTGGCTCGGTCTGCCGGCCGCCCAGCGCCCGACCTGTTGTACGCTGTATTTTGACGTCGTCGATCATGCCGGCCACGACTTCGGTCCCGACGCTCCCGAAACCGCAGCGGCCGTGCGCGATGTCGATGTTGCGATCGACCGGCTCCTCGCCGGTCTCGCTGCGCGCGGCCTGCGCGACACAACCAATCTCGTCATAATCTCCGACCACGGCATGACTGCCACCGTGCCTGACGGCTATGTCTACCTCGATGACCTGGTGGATCTCGCGGCCGTGCAGGGCGATTTCACCGGCACGCAGGCCGGATTGCGTCCGCGATCCGGCACGGCGGCGGAACTGGTCGCGAAGATCCGGAAGGCGCAGCCGGCCCATGTGCAGGTCTATTTGCGCGGGGACGTTCCGGAGAGCCTGCATTATCGCGACAATCCGCGCATTCCGCCGGTGCTGCTGCTGGCCGAAGAAGGCTGGGAAGTGTCCACGCGGGAATACGTCGCGAGGCGGCGCAGGCCGGAGCGTGGCGACCACGGGTATGATCCTGCGCTCAAAAGCATGTGGGCGACGTTCATTGCCGACGGGCCGGCCTTCCGGCACGGGACGGTGCTTCCGCCGTTCGAGAACATCCAGGTCTACAACCTGCTTTGTGCCGTGCTCGGCCTGCGACCCGCGCCGAACGATGGCGACGACCGGCTGGTTCGCAGCGCCCTCACGGCGCCGAACTAGGCGCCCAGGCGGCCTGGAAAGAGCATTGATCCGGGCGGGCGGGGTGCATTGTGTCGGAACCGTCCTCCGGTGAACAAAAGCCATTTTCTGCCCTTGTTTGGGTTTGGTGCTGCCGCCCTTGGCTTGACGGCGGTGCTGTATGTCTTCGGGGCCGTCTTCCATTCCGGCGCGCCGGCGGCGCCCCCGGACGCGGCGGAGGTGGCCGCTGTGAAGGTCGCACGCCAGCAGGCGCAGTCCCTCGAGGGGCAGCGGCGGATCCGGATCGCCCAGCCGGTCGACTACCGCGAGGGTCCCGGGGCTGCCTGGTGGCCGGTCCATGAGGCGCCGATGCTGGCCGAGCTCGTGGGCGAGGGGAAGCTGCCGCCGGTTGCCGAGCGCGTGGGACCGGAACCGGTGATCATGACGGGGGTGGACGGCGTGGGTCGTTACGGTGGCAGCTGGCAGCGTCTCGCCAACTCCTTCACCGACATCAACACGATCCAATGGCGGCTCTCCTACCCGAATCTCGTGCGCTGGTCGCCGCTTGGCGAACCGCTCGTGCCGCATCTTGCCCGGGCCTGGCAGGCCTCGCCGGACGACCGCGTTTTCACCTTCTGGTTGCGCCGGGGCGTGCGCTGGTCGGACGGGCAGCCGTTCACCGCCGACGATCTGGTTTATTGGTACGAGTCCGAGGTGAAGTATTTCAAGGTGCCCCCGCCCCGCATGCTGCGCAGCGGCGCGGGCATGGGCTGGGTGGAGAAGGTGGACGACTATTGCGTGCGGTTCTGTTTTGCCCAGCCCAACCCGCTGTTTCCCGAGCGCGTCGCCTCCCAGGGCAACAACTTCGAGGATTTTTCGGACTACCTCACACCGGCGCATTATCTGCGCCCGTATCACCCGGCGCTGGGTGACCCGCAGCTCATTGCGCGGACCATGCGCGCCCTGAACCTGTCGACGCCCGTCGCCGTCTACCGGCGGATGAAGCAATACCTCAACCCGGAGCATCCGCGCCTGTGGCCGTGGGTGTACCACCGTTATTCGTCGACGCCCCCCTATGTCTTCGTCCGCAACCCTTACTATTTCGCGGTGGATGCGCAGGGCAACCAGCTGCCGTATCTCGACCGGCTCGTGGTGGATCTCCGGCCGACCAGCCTGCTGGGGCCCGCCGCCTCGACCGGGCTGGTTTCGATGCAGGACCGCCATATCCGCTACGAGGACCATGTCCTGCTCATGGGCGAGGCGAAACGGAACGGATACCAGGTCTACCAGTGGTTTCCAGCCACCCGCTCGCTCTTCACGGTGTTCCCGGTCATCAACCGCGCGATCGACCCCGCCCGACCGGAGACGAAATGGAAGCACGAGCTACTCAACGACCGCCGGTTCCGCCAGGCGCTTTCGCTCGCCATCGACCGCCGCGAGATCATTGAGGCGGAATTCAACGGCGAGGGGGTGCCGGCGCAGATCGATCCGGGCCCCGCCTCGGGATTCCACAGTGAAAGCCTGTTCCATAGCTATACGGATTACGACCCGGCGCGCGCCGGCCGGCTGCTCGATGAGCTCGGCCTGGCGCAACGCGACCGGGAGGGCTACCGCACCTTTCCCGACGGCACGCCGATGATGTGGATTCTGAACCTGACCGACTACACGGGAAACGGACCGGCGCAGTTCGTGGTGGACGACTGGGCCCGGGTCGGCATCCGCTGCCTCCCGCGCACCCGGGCCCGGGTTCTGTTTCAGGCGGAGAAGGCCGCCCTCGAGCACGATTTCACGGTGTGGACCGGCGAGAGCGAGTTCTTCCCGTTGAGCGAACCCCGCAGCTTTGTGGCGACCAACATCGAGTCGTTTTTTGCGCCGGCCTACGGAATGTGGTATCAGCGCGGCGGGCTGTTCAACGATCCGCGGGCGCGCAGCCCCGGGGCCCAGGAGCCGCCGCCCGGCCATCCGATCCGCCAGGGCATGGAGATCCTCCAACAGATCGACACCACAACGGAGGCGCGGGAACGCCGGGCCCTGTTCCATCGCATCGAGGCCATCAACGCGGAGGAAGTCTGGCATATCAGCATCTGCACGCCGCCGCCGCAGCTGGTCGTCGTGAAGAATGGGTTCCGCAACGTGCCGCGCAACGCGGTCTTTGGTTCGATCTACAATTCGCCGGGCAATGCCGGCCTCGAAACCTACTGCTGGGACGAGCCCGCCGATCCGGCTCCGGTCGTCGCCGCCACCAAGCGGGATGTGGTGCAAATCACCCCCGATCCCGCGGCCCGGCTTCCGGTGGCGGGCGCGGACGGGGAAAGTCCGGCGGCGGGGATCACGGTCGGCGGCCTGGTCCGCGCGCTTGGTCTCATTGGGGCGCTGCTGGGAATCGTGCTCGTGGCCGTGCGCCATCCCTTCATCGGCCGGCGGCTGCTCTTGATGGTTCCCACCGTGCTGGCCGTCTCGATGGTGGTCTTTGCGATCGTGCGGCTTCCCCCGGGCGATTATCTGGCCGCACGCATGCTCGAATTCCAGATGCAGGGCACGGAGGCGTCGGCGCCCGAAATCGAAGATTTGCGCCGCAATTTTCACCTGGATGAGCCGGTCGTCAGGCGCTACCTGCGGTGGACCGGTCTGGTCTGGTTCACCACGTTCGACGAGCGGGACCGGGGTTTGCTCCAGGGCGACCTGGGGCTCTCGATGGAACACAATCGCAGCGTCAACCAGGTGGTGGGTGACCGGCTCCTTTTGACCGTGATCGTCACGATCGCCACGATCCTGTTCACTTGGGCGGTGGCGTTGCCGGCCGGCATCTACTCGGCCGCGCGTCCGTATTCGTGGGGAGACTACACGCTGACCTGCGTGGCCTTTCTCAGCATGTCGGTGCCCTCGTTCCTGTTCGCCCTCGTCATGATCTACCTCGGAAAGACGTGGTTCGGGATCAACGTGTCGGGCCTGTTCTCCCAGGAGTTCGCCCTCATGCCCGGCTGGAACTGGCCCAAGGTGGTCGACCTGCTCAAACACCTGTGGCTGCCGGTGCTGGTGCTCGGCGCCGGTGGCGCCGCGGGGATGGTCCGCGTCATGCGGGCCAATCTGCTCGACGAACTCACGAAGCCCTATGTCACGACCGCGCGGGCCAAGGGGCTGCGCCCGTTGAAGCTGCTGCTGAAATACCCTGTGCGCCTGGCGCTCATCCCGTTCGTTTCGGGTCTGGGCAGCCTCTTCCCGCAGCTGGTTTCCGGCGGCGCGATTGTTGCGATCGTGCTGAGCCTGCCCATGATCGGCCCGGTGATGCTCGACGCGCTGCAGACCGAGGACGCTTGCCTGGCCGGCTCCATGCTGATGGTCATGAGCCTGCTGGGCATCGCCGGAACGCTCGCCAGCGACCTGATGTTGCTCTGGCTGGATCCGCGTATCCGCTTCAGCAGCGGCTCGCGGTAGGCGCGCGTGAACTGGCGGGAGCGCCCTACGGCGCGCTGATGACGGCGGCCGGGCTCGATTCCGTCGCCTTCTTGCGGCAGTCGGGACAAACGCCAAAGAACTCGACGAGGTGCGTCACCTGGTCATAACCACGCTCACGCAGCATGCGCTCGGTGGGGTCCGTCAGGGCGGCGTCAATGCGTTCGACCTTGCCGCACGACTTGCACACGATATGATAGTGATGCGAGTCATCCAGGTTGATCTCGTAAAGGCCGGCGCCATTGTGGAAAAAGCACCGGCGAACCAGCCCCAACTCTTCAAACACGGCGAGGCAACGATACACCGTCACCAAATCGCACGCGTCACTAGCGAGGTCCCGATGAAGCTGTTCAATGCTCGCCGGAGCGTTCCGCCGGATGAGCGCTTCGAGAATCGCGACGCGGGGTTGGGTGATCCGCAAGCCCGCCGATTTCAGGCGCGCGCAGGCCAAGTCAATTGGCGAGGCTGACCGGGAGAACTCTTTCCCGCTGCCAAGCGGGTGGCTCGATGGGGTCGAGGCAATCATCGATAATCACTCAATATACTGACAGCGTTCACTAATGCAATAATATGTTTGTCATTTGCAGTTAGAGCCAACCTGTCGTGATTTTGGCGAGAGACGCAACCCCAATCGCAAACGACCCCCATTCAATATTGACTAGCATCCGGACCATCTGTTCCGTAGAGGACAAGAGGAAGCCGGCGGATGAGGATGGCACCCGCCCACGAGCGCAGCAATCGATCGGAATCATCCGTTCAGGAGATTGGTGATGCAGTCGTTGGTTAGTTATTAACTTACAATATGATGCAAGACCTCGATTTCGCCGAAATCGTGGATTTGATCCGCAAGGAAGACGCTCGTTATGACAAGAGGGCCTATTTCTTCGTGCGTCAGGGTCTCGACCACACGGTGAAAAACCTCAAGAAGGCCGATGCCGAACGGGCCCAGAAGTCGCCGCATGTATCCGGACGGGAATTGCTTGAGGGATTGCGTGCCTTCGCGCTCGATCAGTTTGGACCACTCGCCAAGACGGTGCTTGATAACTGGGGTGTCCGCCGATGCGCTGATTTCGGGGAAATTGTATTCAATCTTATTGATTACAAAGTCTTTAGTAAGACTGAAAACGACCGGCGCGAGGACTTCGCCGATGTCTATGATTTCGACGAAGCGTTCGTAAAACCGTTTCGGCCGGCTGCCAAGAGCCGGTCTAATCCCTCGCCCGAGGCCATGGGGTCATTATAGCCAGAGACCAAGCTGGGGGCGAGGTCGGAGTCTCGCTCCCGTCCGGGCTTTTCCGGTTTAATCGTTCATGCACACCTCCGTTGCCGATTTTTCCCTGCTCGAGCGATTCTGGAGCAATCGACCCGAGCGACTGGTGCTGCCCAACGGGCTCACCGTCCTGCTCCACTGCGATGACTCTGCCGCCATTGCTTCCGTGCAGGTTTGGGTAAAAACCGGCAGCATTCACGAGGATTCCCAGTTAGGGGCGGGTCTCTCCCATTTTCTCGAACACATGCTGTTCAAGGGCACCGAGCGGCGCGCGGGTCGCGAAATCTCCCTGACCGTCCAGGCGCATGGCGGCTACCTTAACGCCTACACGACCTTCGACCGCACGGTGTATTACATCGACATCCCGGCCGAGCATACTGGCGTGGCCATTGATGTGCTCGCTGATGCCGTGCTGCACTCCACGCTGCCCGCCGACGAGGTGATTCGCGAACGCGACGTCATCCTGCGCGAGATTGACATGGGGCAGGACGACCCGGATCACCGGCTCGGCGAGATGCTTTTTGCGACCGCCTTCCGCGAGCATTCGTATCGCCATCCGATCATCGGTTACCGCGACGTGTTTGCCGCCGTCACGCGCGATGACCTCCTGGCGTACTACCACGCGCGCTATGTGCCCAACAATCTCGTGCTCGTGATGGTCGGCGCCTTTGAGCCCGCTGCCGCGCGCGCCGCCATCGAAAAACACTTTGGCTCCGTCCCGCGTTCGCGGCTCGCCTCGCTCCCGCTGCCCGGCGAGCCGCTCCAGCTGGCCCGTCGTGAGCAGCATCTGTTCGAGGACGTGCAACTCACGCGCGCTGATCTTGCCTGGCAGATCCCCGGTCTCACGCATCCGGACGCGCCGGCGCTCGACATGCTCGCTTCGATCCTGGGCGGCGGCGACAGCTCGATCTTGTGGCAGGCCATGCGCGAACGGGCGCGGCTGGTGCACGCCATCGACGCCCATTCCTGGAATCCCGGCTCCGCCGGCCTGTTCCTGGTTTCGTTCACCTGTGACACCGGCAAACGCGAGGCGGCCACCGCCGGCATTGAACAAGAGCTCGCGCGCCGCGCGGTTCGGGGCTTTTCCCGGAAACTCCTCGCGCAGGCGGTCCGTCAGGCCGTGGTGGGCGAGATCAACACCCGCCAGACCATGGCCGGCCAAGCCTCGCGCCTGGGAGTCGCCGAGGTCGTGATCGGCGATCTCGAATACAGCCGTTCCTATTTTGAACGCCTGCGGGCGCTCACGCCCGCCGATCTGCGCCGCGTGCTCCGAACTCATCTGGTGCCCGCGCGGCTCACCGCCGTGTCCATCAATCCGGCGCACGCGAAGCCCCGCGCGCCGCGCCACCCGGGCGGCGACGGGGCCGCCGCCAGCGACTTCAAGGTGGCGACCCTGGCCAACGGCGCCCGGCTCCTCCTGCAGCCCGAGGCGAGGCTGCCCAACCTGCACCTGAGGCTCCTGTTCCTGGGCGGCCCGCTCCATGAGCCGGCCGGTCGCCGCGGCGCCACCGAATTGCTGGCAACCCTGCTGACCAAGGACACGAAGCGGCGCACGGCCGCCCAGGTCGCGCGGACCATCGAGGAGGTCGGCGGGGCGTTTTATCCGGTCGCGGGAAACAACAGCTTCGGGCTCGCCGTCGAAGTGTTGCCGTCTGACCTGCCGCGGGCGCTTGATCTGCTGGCCGACGCGGTGCTGAGGCCCGCTTTCAAGCGCGCCACGTTTGCGACCGAGCGCGCCGCCCAACTCGCCGCGCTGCAGGAAGACGCCGACGATGTCGTCACCTTCGGCCGGAAGCGGCTGCGGCAGTTGTTCTTTGGCGACCATCCCTTCGCCATTGATGTCCACGGCGATGAAGCCGGTCTCAAGGCTCTTACGCCCGCCGATCTTGCCGCGCTGCATCGCCGCCTGGTCGTGGCGGGCAACGCCGTGCTGGCCGTGGCGGGCGACTTTTCCCCGGGCGCGCTGGAGCCGGAACTGCGGCGCTTCCTCGCGCGGCTGCCGGCCGGGACGCTGCGGCCGGCGGCGGACGTTTTCGCCGGGACCGCTGGGGCCGGCGATTTCGTCGAAACGCAACCGCGCCAGCAGGCCGTCGTTCTGCAGGCCTTTTCCGGCCCCGGTTTGCTTGCGCCCGACTACTATGTCAGCGAAGTCGCCGACGAGCTGTTCAGCGGAATGTCCTCCCGGCTGTTCGAGCGGGTGCGGGAGGAGCAGGGGCTTGCCTATTTTGTGCGGGCCGCGCGCGTGGTCGGACTGCGCACCGCCATGTTCTACTTCCTGGCCGGCACGAGTCCGGCGCATGCCGACGAGGTGCTGACCGAGATCGGCGCGGAGATCGTCCGCGTGCAGACGGGCGGGGTGGACGGGCCGGAATTGCGCCGCTGCCAGACCCGACTCAAGGCGGCGCGGCGGATGAGCCTGCAGACCAACGCCGCGCGCGCGATGCAGGCCGGCCTCAATGCGCTTTTCGGGCTGCCGGTCAATGACTGGAAGAACTACGACGGCCATCTCGACGCGGTGAGCGTCCGCGACCTCCAGGACTTCGCGCTGAAGTATTTTCAGCCGGCGCGGCGGACGCAGCTGGTGGTGCGGCCTTAAGCCGGCCGCGGGGGCCGCCGCGCCGGGGATTCTGGACGGCGCGAAGCTGCGGGACGGCCCCGGCAACCGACGCGGGGAAGGGCATGCTGCAAAAAGCGCTTGCCTGGCCGACTAATAATGTTAAGTTATTTCGTTGTTATGAAAAACATCCCCTATGTTTACATATTCTGCGTGGCGGCCTTTTTGGGGCTGCCGCTGGCCTCCGTGGCCGCATCCACTGCGACTGAAGAGAAAATCTCCGCCTCCGCCCTGGAGAAATACGACGCCAACAAGGATGGCTCCCTCGATGAGACCGAGAAGGCCGCCTGGCAGGCCGACAAGGAGAAACAAAAGGCCGCCCGGGAGGCGCGGCGCGCCGGCGAGCTGGCCCGGTATGACGCCGACAAGGACGGTAAACTCAGCCAGGACGAGCGGGCCGCGATGAAGGCTGATGTCGAGAAGGCGCGGGCCGAGAAGAAAGAGACGAAAGAGGCTGACAAGGCGCAGAAGGCCGCTGCCGCCGAGGCCAAGAAACTCGCCAGGTATGACAAGAACCAGAACGGCAAGCTCGATGACGACGAGCTCGCTGCGCTGAAGGCCGCCGCGGAGAAACGCCAGGCCGCCGCGGAAAAGCGGAAGGCCACGAGCTCGGCGAAGAATTCAACGAAGGAAAGTCTGCCCGACGCGGAACCCGACGCTGACCACGAGTGACGGCGGCCCCATCCGTCAAGAACAAGCTCCCGCCCCGGTTCACCGCCGGGGCTTTTTTTTCCGCACCCCACCCGGCGCCGGTTCTGCGGGTTCCCCTCAGGCACGCCGGGCTTCGTCAGCCCGGGTCCGACGGCGCGGCGGCGCCGCCGCTCCACTGGAGTTTTGTGCGGACGACGGCAAAGTGGGAATAGTCCACCCGCTGCGCCAGGGAAAGTTTGAGCGGGGAGATCGATATCTCGACCGGCGAGCCCTTGCAGAACGTGAGGTTGCGCTGGCCGTCCATGGCCACGAGCAGCCGCGAAGATTCCATGCGATTGTAAACGTGAAGCTTCACGTCGTTGCGGAAAATGATCGAGCGGTTGCTCAGGGTGTGTGGACAGACGGGCGTCATGGCGATGACGTCTGCCGCCGGATGAATGAGCGGGCCGCCCGCCGACAGATTGTAGGCGGTGGAGCCGGTCGGCGTCGTGAAAATCAGGCCGTCGCAATAGTAGTCCGTCACCAACTCGGTGCCGGCGAACACCTCCAGCCGCACCAGCCGGGAATTGACCTCGTCCTTGATCAGCACGTCGTTGAGCGCGAGATCGTGCTGCCCGGGACCGGTCGAGCAATCGAGCAACGCTCGCTCGGCAATCCGGTAGCCGCCGGCGAGGAGCTCCGCGAAATGCGCCCGCGCTTCGTCGGAGGAGAAGGTCGTGAGGAATCCGAGGCTGCCCCGGTTGACTCCGATGACCGGAACCTGCTCGCGGGCGGCTTCGCGGACCACGCCCAGGAGCGTGCCGTCGCCGCCGATGACGCAGCAGGCGTCGAAGCCCCGGAGGAAACCCTCCGGCAAGGGGAAACCGACCACCGGGGTGAGTTGAACCCCGGCCTGGCGCGCCGTGGCCATGAGTTCCCGGGCCAGTTTGGGCGCTCCGGCTTTTTGCTCATTGACGACAAAGGCGAGTCGGCGGATGGACTGCATGGGAGGTAGCCTAACCACGGATTGCGGGGATAGACACGGATTTTTTCAACCCCAGCAGAAACTCCCGGTTCCCGTCGGCTCCAGTCAGGGGGGAATCCATCGAACCGATCAGGGTGGCGCCCGGCAGCTCGGCGAGCGCGAAGGTGGTCACAGTGTTCAGCACGGCGGCCTGGACGGCTGGATCGCGGATGACCCCGCGACCCTTGTCGGCCTCGGCTTTGCCGGCTTCGAACTGCGGCTTGACGAGTGCGACGAGCAGACCACCGGGGCTCAAAAACGGCCAGACTGCCGGGAGCACCGCTCTGAGCGAAATAAACGAGAGATCCATGACCACGACATCATAGTCGGCCCGTGGCAGAGCGCCCGGCCTGAGGTGGCGGGCATTGACTTTTTCCCGGTTGGTCACGCGAGGGTCGGCCCGGAGCCGGGCGTGAAGCTGACCGCGGCCGACATCAACGCAGGTCACGTCAGCGGCGCCCGCCTGCAGGGCGCAGTCGGTGAAGCCGCCAGTGGAGGCGCCCACGTCGAGCACGTGCGCGCCGCGCAGGTCGAGGCGGTGTTTTTCGAGGAAAACGACAAGCTTTTCGCCACCCCGGCTGACGAAACGGGGCGGCTGATCCAAGATGAGGACCACGTCGTTCGCGTATTCCCGGCCCGGTTTATCGAGCCGCTCTGTGCCGCGGCGCACCCGGCCAGCCATGATCAACGCGCGGGCCTGCGCGCGCGACGCGGCGAGGCCGCGCTGCACCAGGAGTTCGTCAAGACGCCGGCGGGGGCGGGCCATCGGGACCTCTGGTGGGATGAAGGACCCGGTCACTTCTTCTCCGTCCACTCGGCGGTGAACCGGTAGCGGCCGGCGACGAGCTGGCAGGTGACTGCGTCCTTGGTGCGCCGGATTCCCGTGACGCCGGGCGCATGTTCGACCGGCTTCCCGCTTTCCGTGATCGACGCTTTGACGGGCACGGGCAGCCGGGCGGTGGCGGTGGTGTTGGCCGGCACAATGATCTCCCAGTCAAAGCGACGGGGGCCCGATCGCCAGGCGCTGACAATCTCCCCGTGCGGCGAGGCCAGTCGGGCCCGTGCCGACGCCAGGCTGCCCCCGGGGCGGGGCTGCAGCAGGATGTGCTTGTACCCGGGCCGCTCCGGATCGATCTCCAGACCGGCCACCACCCCGTACAGCCAGGCGCCGATGGCGCCATAGGCGTAATGGTTGAACGAATTCATGGCGGGATTCTGGGCGCCGCGCTCCGGCGTCCAGCCGTCCCAGCGCTCCCAGATGGTGGTCGCTCCCTGCGTGACGGCATACAGCCAGGACGGGCACTGTTTCTGGTGCAGGAGCTTGTAGGCAACGTCGAGCCGCCCAGCCGCCGTGAGGACGTGGGGCAGGTACGGCGAGCCCACGAATCCGGTCGAGAGTTTCCAGCCGCGCTGCTCGATGTCCTTGACGAGATCGGCGACCACGCGGCCGCGCAGTCTGGCCGGCACCAGGTCGAAATGCAGGGCCAGCACGCAGGCCGTTTGCGTGCCGCTGGACACCGCGCCGTCGCGGGTGATGAACCGGCGCTGGAACGCGGTGCGCACGGCATCGGCGAGCGCGGAGTATTTTCGGGCTTCGGCCTTCTTGCCGAGCACCGCGGCCATGGCGGCCACCAACCGCGCACTCTGGGCGAAAAACGCCGTCCCGATCAGGTCCTTGGGCGTGCCGCCGTCGGGCTTGGTGCTGTCATCGAGCGCGAGCCAGTCGCCGAAGCCGTCAAAACCCTGGGCGGTCTTGCGACGGATGAGATCGGGATTGGTCGCCCGCAGCTCATCGACGAAACGCGCGCAGGTGGGAAAATACCGCTCAAGGATGCGGTGGTCGCCGCTGCATTGGAAGACCGTCCACGGGCAGATCGTCACCGCGTCGGCCCAGGCGGGGCCGCCATCGGAGTGAAGATCGTCAGTGGCCGGTGCCACGGCGGGAATGGTGCCGCGCGCCGTCTGGGCGTCGGCCAGGGTTTGCATCCAGTTGGTGAAAAAGGCGGCGACATCCAGGTTGAAAGCGGCGGTGCGAATGAATACCTGGGCGTCGCCCGTCCAGCCAAGGCGTTCATCGCGCTGCGGACAGTCCGTCGGCACATCGAGAAAATTGCCGCGCTGACTCCATTGGATGTTCTTCTGCAGCTGGTTGATGAGGGGATCGGAGCAGGAGAACTCCCCGGTGGGTGGCAGATCGGAATGCAGCACCACCGCGGTGGCGTCCCCGATCTCGACGGGCGGCCCGCAGGTTTCGACCTCGACATAGCGGAACCCGTGAAACGTGAAGCGCGGCTCGAAGGTCTCCCCGCCGGCCTCGCCGCGCAGCGTGTAGTGGTCGGTCGCCCGGGCGGTGCGCAGGTTCTCGCGGTGGAGCTGGCCGTCGGGGGCCAGCAGCTCCGCGTGCCGCAGGGTGACCGTAGCGCCGGCCGGACCGGTCAGCCTGAGTCGCACGCGCCCCACCAGGTTCTGGCCGAAATCATAGCGGCGCAGGTGCCGCTGGTGGAGCTGCGGCGCATCATGAATGAGCCGGGCCTTGAACTCGTGCAGCGCCCGGACGGGCGGGCAGCGCATGGCCTCGAGGACGGTGCCGTTACCATTGCTGACGCGGGCCGGCGCCCAGCCGCGGTCATCAAATCCGGGCTTGTCCCAGCCCGGAAACTCCAGCCGGGCATCATAGCTTTCGCCCATCAGGAGATCGCTCTCAAGCAGTGGACCGTAGGCAAATCTCCAGGTCGAGTCGGTGCCGATGATGTCGGAGCGGCCGTCAAGGTAATCGATGACGAGCTGCGCGAGAAATTTCGGCCGGTCGCCGTACAATTGACGGCCGCGCCAGCCGACGTGCCCGCAATACCAGCCGTCGCCGAGAATGGCGCCGAGCGTGTTGTCGCCGACCACCAGCAGCAGCGTGACGTCGAAGGTCTGATAGTGCACGCGCTGGCGGTAATCGGTCCAGCCAGGCGCGAGCTGGCAGTCGCCCACCCGCTGGCCGTTGAGGCGGGCCTCATAGAGGCCGAGGGCGGTGGCGTAGAGCCGCGCGCTCCTGATGCGGGCGCCGACGAAGATGGTCCGGCGCAGGTAAGGGGCCGGAATCGTGGTCCAGCGCCCCCCGGTGAGCGTCCCGGCGATCCACTGCGCCCGCCAATCGCTGCGCTCGAGCAGGCCCATTTCCCAAAACGCGCGCTCGGTGGATTCGGTCGGGTGGCCGCGTTCGTCCCAAACCTTCACCCTCCACCAGGCGCGCTGGCGCGAACGCAGCGGCCGTCCGGCGTAGGCGATGTGCACGGAGGCGTCCGAAGCGACCTTGCCGCTGTCCCACAATCCCGG
>Ga0182021_10001671_pt1 | contig 25678 bp, 29 predicted proteins | sample 612E3MmetaG_FD_120493 | JGI IMG/M metagenome (GOLD analysis project Ga0182021, IMG submission 120493) | Permafrost microbial communities from Stordalen Mire, Sweden - 612E3M metaG (Illumina Assembly) | ecosystem: Environmental > Terrestrial > Soil > Wetlands > Permafrost | place: Sweden... | reverse complement strand
CCTGATTTCGGCGGCGCTGGCTATGACTCGAAGGCCACCAAGACCTTAAAGAATCTTACGGCGGCGTTAGGCGAGCAAACCTAGCCCGCCCACTTTTTTTATTCGAAACCGGATGAAGCTTGCAGGGAACAGATCCCTGTTTTTGTTTGGATCTGGATTTTGTGGTAAATTGAATGAATTAGGATTAAACCAAAGAAATGTTTGATGAGGTCAGACCTTTCCACATCCAGAGGACTGACCTCCTCAAACCACAAGCCAATTATGGAAAATCGAATCTATCTGTCAGTGGTTATACCGGCCTATGGCGAGGAAAAGCGGATCGAGGGGACTCTTAGGGCGATCGATGCTTATCTTTCGCGGCAAAAGTATGCTTATGAGATAATCGTGGTCAATGACGGGTCAAAAGACGGCACCGCGCGCGTGGTGGAGGGGATGATTAAAAAGATCAGGAACCTTAAATTGCTGGACAACAGGGTAAACCACGGCAAAGGTTACGTGGTGCGCCAGGTGATGTTGGCAGCCAAAGGTGATTATCGTTTGTTCACTGATTCGGATAATTCTACTCCCGTTGAGGAAGTAGAAAAACTTTTGCCTTATTTTAAACAGGGATACGATATCGTTATCGGTTCGCGCGACGTCAAAGGTGCCAAGCTGGAACCGCCTCAGCCGATGTATCGGCGTTTCTTGGGCGAAGGGTTCGGGTTTTTAACAAATATCGTTGTTGGTACCTGGGGGATCAGCGATACGCAGTGCGGTTTTAAAATGATGTCGGCTCACGCAGCCAACGAAATTTTGCCGCTATGCAAGATCGAACGTTTCGCTTTCGATCCCGAGATATTGGCAATCGCCAAAAATAAAAAGTTAAAAATAAAGGAAGTTGGCATTCTTTGGCGCAACGATTTGCGCAGCACGGTCAAGGCGAGTTCAATGGTCAAGATGTTTTTTGACCTGCTAAAGATCCGCCTTAATATGATAAAAGGCATCTATAATGGAAAATCCAAGCCAGCCCAATCTTCAAGATAGCCAGGCGCCCCAGTTGCGGTTTGATTTGATCTCGAAAGACTGGGTGGTGGTTGCCGCTTCGCGCGGCCGCAAGCCGGAGGCCTACAAAAAAGAATGGCTCAAAGCCGAGGTTGACCCGGAGGCCTGCGTTTTTTGCAATATCCGCACCCAAGCCCAACCGGTGCTAGTTTTGTCGTCAGGCGTGCCCCAGAGCCTCAAGGAACTGTCGTATGACTGGACCGTGGCTGTGATACCCAACAAATTCCCGGCTTTTGCTGAGGCCAAAACCCTGGACAAAAAAACCGAAGGGCAATTTTACGAAACGATGAACGCGGCCGGCTATTGCGAGATCGTCATCCCGCGCGACCATTACAAACATTTTGCGTTGATGGAAATCTCGCAGATCAAGGAAATTTTTGACGCTTACCAGATGCGCTACCGCGATCTGGCCAAAAAAGAATTTGCAAACTATATCTCCATTTTTCACAATCACGGGATCGAGGCGGGAGCTTCGCAGCCTCATCCGCATTCACAGATCATAACCAGCCCGATCGTCGACAGCGACCTGCAAAGATCGATCGATACCGCCAAAGGTTATTGGGATACCAATAATGCCTGTTTGAATTGCGAAATGAACGCCTGGGAGGAAGAGCAAAAATCGCGCCTCGTAATTTCCAACGAAAAATTCCTGGCGCTTTGCCCGTTTGCTTCCAAGGCGGCTTTTGAGGTTTTGATCACGCCCCGCGAACATTTGTCGCGTTTTGAAGATGCCGACCAGCATACGCTATGGTCTTTGGCCGAAATCTTTTCGGCGGTGATAAAAAAGTTGTACGTCGGCCTGAAAAACCCGCCCTATAATTTTTATATCCACACCGCTCCCAATACGGGTAGTCATGAGCGTTTTCACTGGCACATAACGATCGTGCCCCGCATCGGGCATCTGGCCGGTTTTGAGTTGGGAACCAAGATGGAAATAATCGTCGTCGCCCCTGAAGCCGCTGCCGAATACCTGCGCGAGCTGTAAAATTTGGTTCCATATGGATCCATTTGGCAAAAATAAGCTTATCCACAGCGCTACTGCAATCGCGGGCGCGATATTGATAACGATCGTTGCCATAATCGGGGGCGGTGTTGCATTTGCCGCCGATACCAGCCAGGATACAAGCGCTTCCAAGAAGTGTGAAGATTGTTCGTGCAACCAATGGCTGCCAAAGTGCCTTCATTCGTTCGCCGACTGGTTTAAAAACGATTATCCGGGGATTGTGCTGGGAGGGGATGTGTCGGATAAGCCGCTCATGGACGAGAACGGGATGATAAAGATCATGGCTTCCCTGCGGCTTAACAAAGATAACATGGTAAACTGGGACGGACAGGGGAGCTTGGGCGGAACAATAATCATTGGCGGCAAACAATTCCAAATCGTGTTGAGCGCCGCCATTCCGAATTCCGGCTTGGTTTCGACGACAACCCAGCCGGCAGGAACCTTTGATAAGGGTTACTACGACAGCTTGAAAAAATTGGCGGATACCCAAATAAAATCGGCAAAAAATTTATTCAATTCGGGCGCGTCCGAACAAAATCAGGCAATTATGGTAATCGCCAATGGATTGCTTACCGCAGCCAGTATGAACTATGAGTCGATTCAGGAAGCTGCCAATCCTAATGAATTCGGATTATTCGATAAACAAACAAAAGATTGGGTGGGGCCCATAAATCCAGACAATATCAATAATGGCAGTTTAATAAAGACTTCAGAAACAACTTTTTCGACCGTAAAACAGATTCAGGACGCTGTTGCGAAAGCTATACAGAACAAATTGGTAACTTATCATTCATACGATACGATGGATCCAAACGCCGTTACGCCGCAAGAGTGTGCTCAATATTCTTCGGAACTTTCAAAAGCATTAAATTCATTGGGGCTTGACTCATATGTTGCGGCAACCAGCCAAGAGAACCATAAAGGACATGCATTGACTGCTGTGCAGACGGGTACTGCCAATTATCAATTTAAAGATAAAACAACAGGTCAAATTTTTGCAAATATTATTGTGCCTCAATATGTTTTTTTGGAGCCGCAATTCGTAAACGAGGCTTTGCTGACGCCTCAAATCCCATATACAGCGGAACCCGTGGGTATCACCAGCAATGCAGCCCTTGAGGATAGTACTGTCACCGGATCATTAGGCCAACAATTGAAGACAAACGACCATGCATTTACAAGCAAAATTACGAAGGTCTCCCTCTATAAAGAAGGACAATACACTATATATCCATATGGCGTTGGTACGGCAACTGGTGAAACGAATGATGGATCCAATGTTATTCAAGCTTCTGGCCAGTCGCCAGACATCATTGTATTTGATCCTTCGGCATATCCGCCGATGGTGTGTACCGGGTTGCCCGCAAGCGCAGATAGCGCGGCGGTAGCGGCGGCGAGCCTGTGCCAGCAATAAATTAAAATTAATAATATTAAAATATGATATACGTTATTGCAAATTGGAAGTGCAATCCGGTTAGCGCCAAGGAGGCAAAGAAACTTACGGTCGGGGTTTTGAAAGCGGCCAAGGCGGCGCGCGGGGTGGAGACCATAATTTGTCCGCCGTTTTGTTACCTGGATGAGGTGTCGGAAACTGCCAAAAAGACCGTAAAACTTGGGGCGCAGGATTGTTTCTGGGAAGAAAAAGGGGCCTTCACCGGCGAGCTGTCGGCGGCGCAAATCAAGGATGCCAAATGCCAGTATGTGATCATTGGACACTCGGAGCGGCGGAAATATTTTGGCGAGACCAATGAGCAGACCAACAAAAAAATCAAAGCTGCCCTGGCCGCCGGGCTTATCCCGATACTGTGCGTGGGGGAGACGCGCGAGGAGCGCGTGGCCGGATCGATCACCCAGCCGATCGAGGCGCAAATAAAAGAAGGTTTGGCCGGAGTCGTTGTAATGCATTCGCCGGTCATTATCGCTTACGAACCGGTGTGGGCGATCGGTACCGGGCAAGCTTGCTCGACCGAGGAAGCAAAATATATCCGCCAATTCATCAACAATATCTTGGGCGAAAAGGTACCGGCGCTTTACGGCGGCAGTGCTAACGCGGAAAACGCGGTATCGTATTTGCAGGACGCTGGGTTCAATGGCCTGCTCGTCGGTGGCGTATCGTTGAAACCCGAAGAATTCTCCAAGCTGATTGCCAATGTGGCCGAGAAACCCAAAAAGAAAAAATAATCTATGGTCGCGCGAGTGACGCAGATTCAGAGGTCAAACCTCTCAAAGAGGATTGACCTCTGAATCTGAATCTGTATTTGTATTTTGTAGGGGCGATTCCAGGTAATCGCCCGTATTTGTATGCCCGGATTATATCAAACGGGTTGAATGCAGGGCGATTACCTGGAATCGCCCCTACAATCCGTGTAAAATTGCATTATACGCAACGACAGTTAATGATCGGTTCATAAACGTATTGTTAAAATCCTGATATGAAACTGAATCCGTTAACACCCGAAGAGGAGCGTGTGATTGTCGATAAAGGGACCGAAGCGCCGCATTCGGGAGGTTACGATAAATTTTTCGGCAAGGGGTTGTATGTCTGCCGGCGATGTGAGGCGCCGCTCTATCGTTCCGGCGACAAATTCGATTCGGGTTGCGGTTGGCCGGCTTTCGACGATTCGGTGCTGGGAGCGGTCGGGCGGTCGCTTGACGCCGATGGCCGCCGGACCGAAATTACCTGCGCGCGTTGCGGTGCGCATCTGGGCCATGAATTTGTCGGCGAAGGATTGACTCCTAAAAATGTCCGGGCCTGTGTTAATTCAGTGTCGATGAAGTTCGTGCCGCAGGCCGACATCGGCAAACCTGTTGAAACCGCTTATCTTGGCGGCGGTTGTTTTTGGTGCCTGGAGGCGGCGTTCAAGATGGTCAGGGGCGTAAAGTCAGCAGTTTCCGGTTATGCCGGGGGAACCAAGCCCGATCCGACCTATGGCCAGGTTTGCGGCGGCGCGACCGGACACGCCGAAGTGGTCAAGGTCGAATTCGATAGGACATTGATCTCATTTGAAGGGATTTTGGACGTATTTTTTGCCCTGCACGACCCAACGACGCCCAACCGCCAGGGGAATGATATCGGCCCGCAATACCGCTCAATAATTTTGTACACCGATGATTTGCAAAAAGAGATTGCGCAAAACTATACTAAGCGGCTGGAGCAGGAGAGGATTTTTGACAAGCCGGTCATAACCGAGATCAAACCGCTGGAAAATTTTTATCCCGCGGAAGCAAACCACCAAAATTATTACGCGCGTAACGCCGGCGCTCCCTACTGCCAACTGGTGATCGCGCCCAAAATAACCAAAATGTTAAACAATCTAAAAAATATTTGAAATAATTTATCTTGATTTTTTTAAATAAATAGCTAGACTGGAAAATATTGAGCGGAGGATCGTTTACATGGCATCAAATGGAAGAGGAAATGGTAAAAGCGATATATTGCATGATAATGCCGTGGTGATTGCCGGCAACACAATAAGATCCGTTAAAGAAAGCGCCCCCCAAATTAAGAGGGGCGAAGATGAATTGTTGGTGGCGGTGATTAAAGAATTGGAGTTATCTAGATCTTCACGGCAGGGGAAAATGGATATATATCTTAGCGCTGGTGGCGATACTTTCGTTAATGAGAGAGACTAGAAAGGGTCGCTCTTTTTTTTGCCAAAATTGACGTTTTTGGGAGATTTGGTAGCATTAGATATTGTCTTGTAACCTCCTTAACTGTTATGGAAACGTTCCTTGAAGGCAATTTTTTCTCTCCCTCGAAGGGCGAAATCGGCTTTGACGACGTGATCAGGGAGATTTTTGCTTACATGGAGGAAAAGCCCGACCGCACTTATGAGATAGTGGTTGGATGCGATTCGGCCTCGCTGGAGGAGCCGTCGTTCCCGGCAACGATCGTTATGCGCCGCGTGGGCGAAGGCGGCCGGTTTTTCTTAAAAAAAATCTTCTATTCCCACGAAAGAAAATTCTACAACTTCAAGCAAAGGATTTTAAACGAGGTGTTGCTGTCATGCGAATTGGCCCTGCTTTTGCGCGAACGTTTGGAGTTGGGCCGTCTGACTAATGCCCAGGGAATCAAATGGGATTTTTCTTATATTCACGCCGACGTGGGCGAGCGGGGCGCGACGCGCGCGATGATCCGCGAGGTGACCGGGCTGATCCGGGGCAACGGGTTTGAGCCGATGATCAAGCCGTTTTCGTACGCCGCTTCGGTAATAGCGGACAGATACACTTAAAAAATATTCGAATGTTCGAATATTCGAAATCCGAAACAATGACCAAAATCCCTTTTTGAACATTTGGTCATTTGACCATTTGAATTTGTTTCGAATATTCGTGCTTCGTGCTTCGGATTTAGGATGCCTGTTGGCGGACGGAATAGTATTTTGCTACAATACAAGTGAAGCAAAATAATTTTGTACATTTTGGTTATGGTTAAAAAAGTCATCGATATTATCCCGCCGCAGAGCCAGGAGTCCGAGGATTCCGAAGGCCAGCCGATTTTAGACCAGGACCAGCCGTCGATCGCACCCTACATCGAAACTCCAGCCAAGCCAAAGATCACTTTTGTGGCGTCCGCCGAAAACTTGGCGCCAAAAAATAAAAGGAGCTGGAAGTTTGGCGGCGCGACCGGTTTTTTAATCAAACTGGCGCTGATCCTGGCGGTATTTTTCGGGATATTGTTTGCCATCGACGCTAGATACCAGCGCGCCATCGTGACCATTAACCCGCAAACCCAGTCCGTCAAGGCCAGCGGGCAAATATCGGTGGATACAAAACTTAGCGCCGTCGATATGGTGAAACAATCGATACCCGGGGTCGCGGTGACGATCGACAAGGATTTTTCCGGCGATTTTAAAGCGACCGGCAAAGCCAGCACCCAGGCGAAAGCCAAGGGATCGGTAAAGATAACCAACAATTTTGCCACTGCCCAAAGATTGATCGCCGGCACCCGCTTGCAGGCGCCCACGGATAAGTTCCAGCCCGCGCTGACAAAGGACCAGTCGCCCTGGTTTAGGACGGTGTCGGATGTGACCGTCCAGCCCAAAGCATCGGTCACGGTTAACGTGGTCGCGGACGGTCCGGGCGTGCAATATAATATCGCGCCGTCGGCATTTTCGATACCTGGATTGGTCGGCACGCCGCAATACACTTATATCACCGTCCAATCTTCTGATAAATTCACCGGGGGCACGGACACGGCGGTTGCCCAGGTGACGCAGGATGACCTGGACAAGGCCAAGAATTCGCTGGCCTCGATCATCCAGGACCAGATGAAAAACGAATTGCAGCAGAAAATCACCGCCGCCCAGTTTTTGATCCCGGATACCATTGTCGTTACCTTGGGCGATATTATGCCCAATGTCGTGGCGGGCACTGCCAGCGAGACTTTTACCGATAAGGTAAAAGTCCACGCCACCGCGGTCGTGGCCAACAAAAGCGACCTTGACATTTTCGGGAAAAATCTTATCCTAAATAACATCCCGGCCGGATCGGTTTATAACGAGGGAAGCATGAAAGTCAGTGAATCTTATGTTAAGATCGATTCGATCGGCGGACAGGTAATTTTATCACTGAACGCGGAAGCGACCGATTATCCGAAATTGGACGCGAGAAAATTCCAAGAAGCGCTGGCCGGCAAATCCGCCGGCGAGGCAAAAGCGCTTTTGTTCAACGACCCGGGAGTAAAAGCCGTGGAAATAAAACTAACGCCGTTTTGGCGGACGAACCTGCCAAACGATACCGAAAGGATAAATATCCAGTCGGTCCTTAATTAATTGGGCGGCGGCTTATTTTTGCAAGGCCAAAAGCTTTGGCTGCGTTTTACGCTCTATTTTGCCTGGTCAATCCGTAGCAAAACCGCATCCGTTGACTTGTTTTTAAATATTTGATATACTAACAAATTGTGAAAAAAGTATTGCGTTTCCAAGGCCAAGTTTTTGAATCCCTTCCCGACGCCAAATTTCGCGTTCGCTTGACTGACGGGAGAGAAGTGCTAAGCCATCTGGCCGGAAAGTTAAGGATGTTTCGCATAAAGATCCTGCCGGGGGACCAGGTGACGGTGGAAATGAGCCCCTACGACGAGACCAAGGGAAGGATTGTTTATCGCGGACGCAGCTAAATAAATGAAAATCAGAGCATCGGTAAAAAAGATTTGTAAAGATTGTCAAATCGTCAAGCGCGACGGGCGTATTTTTGTGATTTGCAGAAAGAATCCCAAGCACAAGCAGAGGCAAGGCTAGAAAACGTAAAACGAAAAGCTCAAAACGGAATTACGAACTTTTTGAGTTAGAATTTTTGTTTTGCGCTTTGCGCTTTAAACTTTAAGTTTATTATATGCCACGCATAATTGGAATAAACATTCCCGACAACAAGCAAATAGGAATCGCGCTTGGTTACATTTACGGCATCGGACGGCCGTCGGCGGCCAAAGTTTTGGCGCAAGCCAATATCGCGCCGACCATCAAGGCCAAAGACCTGACGCCCGAACAGATGAAGCGCCTGGAGGAAATAATCAAGAAGGACTACCGGGTTGAAGGCGACTTGAGGCGCGATGTCATGATGAACATCAAACGCCTAAAGGACATCGTGTCGTGGCGCGGAATGCGTCATTCACGGAACCTGCCGGTGAGAGGGCAGAGGACGAAGACCAATACTCGCACGGTAAGGGGTAACATCAGGAAGACCGTCGGATCGGGCAGAAAGCCGGCCGCCGCGCCCACCTAAAACCCGCCTAAGGGCGGGAATTACCAATGACCAAATTCCAAATTCCAAACATATCGAATTATTATATTTTGGAATTTTGAACATTTTATCATTGGAATTTGTTTGGGATTTGGTGCTTGGAGTTTGGAATTTAAGCCAAGGGAAAAGAATAATAGTTTGCATTATCAATAAATAAAAATATCTAAGTATTTAAAGAGATGGGTAAAAAGCATGTAGCCACACAAAACAGCGAAGAGCTGTTAAAAGAGAGGGACGCCGTCGAGGCCAAGGTGAAAAAGGACGTCCAGGTAAAATCGGTCCAGCGCGCGCGCGAAGGGCGGGTTTATATTTCTTCGTCTTACAACAACACAATCGTCGCGCTGACCAACGAGAACGGGGATATGCTGTATTGGCGGTCGGCCGGAAGCATCGGCTTTAAGGGTACCAAGAAAGGCACTCCGTTTGCGGCTTCAAAAGTTGCCGAGGCGGTGGCGGAGGTTTTAAAAAAAATGAACATTGAACGCGCCCAAGTCTTTGTCAAAGGCATCGGATCGGGGCGCGATTCGGCTGTCAGGTCGCTGGCGGCGCGCGGCATCGACATCGTATCGATCAAGGATATCACGCCTGTCCCGCATAACGGTTGCCGTCCGCGCAAATTGCGCCGCGTCTAGTCATATTAACGATCATGGAAACAACTTCATGCAAAATTTGCCGCCGGGCGGGAGCTAAACTCTTTTTGAAAGGGGACCGTTGCTATCAGCAAAAGTGCGGGATGGTGAGGCGTCCTTACGCTCCGGGCAAGAAAGGCAAGCGCCGGACCCGTTCGGTTTCGGAATACGGCACCCAGTTGCGCGAAAAACAGCGGCTGAAGCATTTTTATAATTTGCGCGAGCAACAGTTCAAAAATTACGTGCGGTCCATCCTGACCAAAAAAGGCAAGGCCGAAGACCTGTCGTTGAGACTGGTCAAGGTGCTTGAGGGGCGCCTGGACAGCACGGTGTTTCGGATGGGTTTTGCGCCGTCGCGCATCGCCGCCAGACAGTTGGTGAGCCACAACAATTTCCTGGTGAACGGAAAACCGGTTGATATACCTTCCTACCAGGTTAAGAAAAACGACACGATCGCGGTCGCGCCAAGAAAGGCGAAAAACAAATATTTTGTCGCCCTGTCCCCCAACTTAAAAAAGCACAAAACACCCACTTGGCTGGCGTTGGATACTGACAAGATGGAAGGAAAAGTTATCGGCGAGCTTACCTTGGAGGAAGTGATGCCGGCCGGAGACATTGGAGTAGTGTTTGAGTTTTACGCCCGCTAAAAATATCAAGTATTAATACCGTTGAGGTCCTGGTTGCCTGCTTTATGCGGGACATCGAGGGCTTACGGAAAAAGAATTATGATTCCATTACCACTGGCGCCAAAAGTATTAGAAAGAAAGGATAACTGGGCGATGATTGAGATCGAAGCCCTGTATCCGGGATACGGAGTTACCGTCGGCAATGCCCTGCGGAGAGTTTTGTTGTCTTCGCTGGAAGGCGTGGCGGTGACGCAGGTCAATATCAAGGGAGTGCCCCATGAGTTTTCAACGATCCCGGGAGTGATGGAAGACGTGATAACGATAATGCTAAACGTTAAACAATTGCGATTTAAAATGACCGGCGAGGGGCCGCAAACCTGCACGCTTAAAGCCAAGGGCGAAACCAAGGTAACCGGCGCGGATTTTGATATTTCCAGCGAATTGGAGCTGGTAAATCCCAAAACGCCGATTGCCACGCTTACGACAAAAGCGGCTAAACTGGAAATGGAGATAAAGATCGAAAGGGGAACAGGTTACGCTTCCAAGGACAACGAAAAGCGCCAGAAACTTGAGATCGGCGCCATCCCGCTGGACGCGATTTACACCCCGGTGACCAAGGTAGGTTTTAAGGTGCAGAACATGCGCGTCGGTGACAAGACGGATTTTGACAAGGTGTTGCTGGAGATCGAGACCGATGGCACGATAAAACCCGAGGACGCGTTCATCCAGGCCAGCGAGGTCCTGGTAAACCACTTTACGATGTTTAAAGACGCATTCAAGTCATAACGGATGCCGTATCACTATGTATAAGAGAATCAAAGGAAAAAAATTCGGAAGGACAACTGACCAGCGGAGGGCATTCATGCGTTCTTTGACGTCGAACCTGATCATGCGCGAAAAGATCACTACGACCAAGGTAAGGGCCAAGGAAACCGCCAGGGCGGTGGATAAATTGATTACCAGGGCCAAGCTCAACACGTTGGCGTCGTCACGTTCCCTGGTCAGCATCCTGCCGACCGAGGCGGTTTTGAAATTGATCCGCGAGGTGGCGCCAAGATTTACGACACGTCAGGGCGGCTATACCAGGGTTATCAAACTCGGCCAGCGCCTTAAGGATGGTTCGGAAATGGCGATTGTCGAACTGGTCCAAATGGCTCCCAAGGCGCTTGCCGCCAAAGGCAAAAAGGAGATTGCCAAGGATAAGGCAAAAAAAGCCAAAGTTGAAAAAGTAAAGCCCGCCAAGGAGGCCGATAAAAAGCAAAACTAACATGGACAGGAAAACCCACACAATCGATGCGACCGAAATTTCACTGGGCAGGCTGGCTTCCAGGATAGCGACGTTGCTCATGGGCAAGAACAAAGCCGGATATGTCCCTCATATCGATGCCGGCGATTTTGTAACGGTTAAAAATTTAGAGCTTACCAAGTTAAGCGGCTTGAAGCTTGAACAAAAGAACTATTACCACCATACCGGTTATATCGGCAATTATAAGGAAATCCCTTTAAAAAGAATGTGGGAGCAAAAGCCGCAGCTGGTTTTGCAGAAAGCGGTTTACCGGATGTTACCCAACAATAAATTGCGCGACCGGATGATCAAGCGGTTGAGCGTCCAGCTGTAAAATTTCGCATAACTATGACACCTATTAAAGCCCAAGATAAAGAACCAAAAAAATCCAGCGCCAAACCGGCGCCGGCCAAAACCGCGCGCAAGCCAAAAGCCAAAGAAGCCGAAATTCCGGCAGCCGCGCCCGCGGCAGCCGTTGCGGCACCTGTGGTGGTGGCCAAGCCTGTTGTGGTGGCTCCGGTGATCGAAGCGGCCGACGCGGAAGTCGAAGCTTTATTTTTGAATAAAAAAAGCGACCGTTATTATGAAGCGATCGGCCGGCGCAAGACCGCGGTGGCGCGAGTCAGGCTGTTTACGAAAGGCGACCGCGATTTTACCGTAAACGACAAGCCGTTCGGAAAATATTTTACTTCGAAACAATTTGTCGGCGTCGTTAATGCGCCCTTGGAAAAAATGAATTGCATGGGCAGATTTACCATCACGGTGCAGGTTAATGGCGGCGGGATAAACGCGCAGGCTTCGGCCATCCGCCACGGCATTACCCGGGCGCTGGTGATGTTTAACGCCGATTTTAAAAAACGCTTGAAAAAATCGGGTTATTTGACCCGCGACCCGCGCATGAAGGAAAGGAAGAAGCCGGGTTTGAAAGGTGCCCGCCGCGCGCCGCAATGGGCGAAACGCTAACGGCTGTAGCACGAGTCCCGAGCTTTTGGAGGGGCGATGCGTTAGTCTTATTAAGGAGGTGGCCAGACAAAAAAATCAAAAAACAGTCCCGTGAGGGACTGTTTTTCATATTCACGTTAAATTTTAATCGGTATTTACTTGCGCTTGGTAGAGAGTTGAGCCGTCAAAAATAAACAGGTCTTTATCGGCGGCGTTCCACGCAAACGTGGGGGGATTGGGGCTGCCGGTTTGGTCGCCGGCAATGTCGGCCAGGTTGGCGATATTGACCGAGCCGCGGTCGTCGATCTCGGCGGTTTTGATCGAATTGCCGGTTAAGAATATCACATAATCCGAATCAAACCAGGAAAGGCCGGTTATCTTTTTTGACAGGCGGGCCACAAATTCTTTGTCGCCGGCGGATTTTTTAGGCTGGTCGGTTTTTTCCCTGATATACATCGTCCAGATTTCGGAGTTGGAGGCATAGGCAACCTTCTTGGCGTCGGGCGACAAAACCACATCTGATTCAAGGTCGTTAAAAATTTTTACAAATTGTGTTGATCCCGGCTGGTACAGGTAAAGATCAGCGCCGGCTTTCGCGAAAACGAACTGGTCGAACACCCAAAGCTTATAGGCAATGTCTTTATCGGTCGGCAGGGGTGTTTCGCTTACCTTGGCCGGCGCGCTTTCCAGGGGGTCTTTTTTAAAAACTATGCCATCGGGACCGATATAATACTGGGTCAGGCCGCTTGACGCGAAAGCCAACGAGCCGGTTGGAGCATCGCTTGCGGGCGCTAGGGTGCTTTCGGGTTTTGAGGGAGCAATTTGGGCGCCGATATTGAAGTATTTTTTTTGCCCGCCGTCCAGGATGACGAGATTGATCGAGAGCGAATCTTTTGCCCAATCCAGGCTTTGGATTTGGCCGCCCGACTTCGAAAAATCGTCTTCGGTTGCCAATTGGCTCAAAACATTGTTGTTGATGTCATAAATCGATAATTCCCATCCCTGGCTGCTGTTTTGTTTTAAGGCGATCTTGCTTGAATCCGGCGACGGGAAAAACGAATCGATATTTTTTGCCAGCGCCGACAGTGTCAGCGTTTGCGGGAAAAGGACGATCCGTTTTGCCTCGGTTACCTGTTTTTCCTGGACCGGCAGGGTTTTTTGCCACGACTGGTAGCCGTCTTTTTTTACGGCGACTTCGTAGTTGCGCGGCAGAAGGTTTTCCACAAGGCATGACCCGAAAAAGAAATCGGTTTTTTTGGCCAGATTGCCATTGATGTAGACGTCGGCCTGTTTGGGAGTTGCTTTGACAAAAATCCCGCCGGTCTTGACGACCAGCTTTTGCCCCCCGACTGGCGGCCAATTGACGCGGTAGCCCTGGGAATAAAGCACCAGTGTGGGCGCGGCCAGGAAAAATAGCGCGACGAACGAAAAAAAGAGTACGGTCCGGTTTTTGGAGTTCATTGATTAAGGGAGTTCGTTATTTCAGCATAGCTTTTTTGCCGCCCGATTTCAAACTGGGTTATTGTTGACAATCTTTAAAAAATAATCTATGACAATACTTGGACCTAGATAGGGAAACAGCACCTTGCGGTCCAGAAGGTTGAGAACATTTTGGATAAAAGCATATTAAATAATCCGGCGTTTATTGCAATGATGGCAATAGTGGCATTATTTGCGATGAGCCCGGTTATTGACGCCTGTGGCGACTACACTCCTGCAAACAATGATACCGTGCAGGTCCAAAGCGTCAGCTCAGAGAACGGAATGTTGAATCTTACTGCCAACGTTCTTATGAATGACACCACCTTCCAAGGCTGGAAGATCAAAGACGTCCAGACCAATGATACTTCGCCGCTAAATGTTTCAAACGAGGGAACGTTTAGGGATTGCGATGGAGTTGAGCACTTTGATCGTAACTCCACTGCCGTCCTCAAGGCAAAGCTAAATGGGATGACGGATGTCAACGTTATTGACGGGAACGGCAGAGGTATGGGAGAGGCTTATACCTGTGGAGACCAGTGGACTTTTAACAGAGCATGAATTTTAATCAAGGAAGGTCCGGGGCTAACAGCTAATGTAGCCCCCTTTATTTTTTAGAAGGCAATTTAAAATTAACAATAACTTATGGCGCCCGGTTTTAAGAGTAACGTGGTAAAATGGGGGATATGGGGAAAAATTTGAATAATTTGGTGACACGGGATGTGACGATTGTGCATTTCCTTCTGATGTTTGGCTACAAATTGTTCTCGGCTTATTTCCCGCTGTTTTTGGCGATTCGGGGATTTTCCCTGCCGCAGGTCGGCTGGTCCTATCTTTTGATCTATCTGCCGATAGCTCTTGGCGCGCCTTTTGCCGGATTTTTGTGTCACAAAACCAACCCGGTCCTGTTAATGATCCTGGGGATTTTTGGTTATGCCGGATACGCCCTGGCAATGGTCTATACCGGAAATTTAACGCTTTTTTATTTTTGGCAAATAATTTTGGGAATTTCGGCGGCGCTGTTTTTTACTTCGTCGCGTTTCCTGCTCATGAGCCATCCGGCGAAAAATGTCGAGCGGGGATTTTCCTGGTTTTATAACGCGCCCGTTTGGGCCGATATCGCCGCCCCGGCGGCGGGCGCGATATTATTGCGGCAGACCAATTTTTCCGTGATCTTCCTGGTGTGTTTTGCGATACAGGTTTCCGCCATTGCCTACTCATTGAAGCTTTGGCGCGTTCCGGCGCCCGTTATGGCCGGTTTTGGCGTCAAAGATTGGGCCGACAACTGGCGGACGTTGTTTGCCAAGCTGGCCAGCCGGCGGGTGGCGTCGCACGCGATCTTGTCCTTTGCCCTGCTGTGGCAGGCCGGCTTGTACTCGGCTTTTTTTGTTTTGTTTTTGAAAAACGAGCTGTTTTGGAACAATGACCGGATCCTGTTTTTCGTCTCGCTGTCGGCCGCGGTCTTTTCACTGGCTTATTTTGCATTTATCCGGCCGCTCCAAAAAGACAAGAACGAATCGAGCATTTTCAGAGGTACTTTGGTCGCCAGTTTTGCCTCGCTGTTTTTTGCGCTTCCGCTGAAGTTCTTGAGTTTTTTCAATGTTTTTGCGATCGATTTTGTCCAAAATGCCGGCGCGTTTTTGACCAACGCCGGTCGCTCGGCAATGTTTACCAAGGAATTTAAAAATATTCCGGCCGGGGCGGGCCTCGCCGCGGAGGCGGGCCGCCGGCAGGCAAGCCTCGCCGCGGAGGCGGGCCGCCCCAAAGCGAGCCTCGCCCCCGAGGCGGGCCGCCGGCAGGCGAGCCTCGCCGCGGAGGCGGGCGGCCTGGACACCATGTTTTCGCCGCTGGGTACCGCTCTGGGTTCTTTGACCGCGGGATTCCTCATCGGACCGCTGGGTTATCAGGGGCTGTTTTTCTGGGGCGGAGTGGTTGTAATTGTTTTGGCCCTGGTCCTGCGGCCGTTTGAAATTGCCAAACAGGGCAAAATGTAATAGAGTAAAAGGACTTAAAGTTTGAATATGAAAATCGGAATTGATCTTGGAACAAGGAATTCACTGGTATTTGTGCCCAAAAAAGGCGTGGTCCTGCAGGAACCGTCGGTTGTTGCCGTAGACTTGGACGAAAACAAGATCCTGGCCGTGGGCAAGGAAGCCAACGAAATGATCGGCCGCACGCCCGACACTATCAGGGTGTACCGGCCGCTCAAGGATGGCGTGATCGCCGATTTTCGCGTCACGCAGGCGATGATCCGCTATTTTATCGAGAAGGCTTCCGGAAAGATTAGGTTTTTTAAGCCCGAACTGGTCATCAGCGTGCCGGCCGGGATAACTTCAACCGAGAGAAGGGCGGTGATCGAAGCCGGCTTGAATGCCGGGGCCAAGGCCGTGTACCTGTGCAAAGAGCCGATCCTGTCGGCGATCGGCGCGGGCATCCCGATCCATTCCTGCTCGGGCAACATGATCGTCGATATTGGCGGCGGCACTTCCGAGGTGGCGGTCATCTCGCTTGGCGGGATCGTCAATTTCCAGTCGTTGCGCGTGGCCGGCGACAAAATGGACGCGGCGATTGCCGATTACATCCGCCGCAAGCATAATTTGGCGATCGGCGACCAGACGACCGAAGACATCAAGATCAACATCGGCACGGCTATCCCCGAAAAAGAACCCAAGACCCTGGATATTCGCGGGCGCGACCTGATCTCGGGCCTGCCGCGCAACATAAAAATCAATTCCAACGAGGTGAGCGAGGCGATCATCGATTCCTTGCAGGAAATCATCCAGACGGTGAAAAACGTTTTGCGCGAAACCCCGCCCGAGCTTTCCGCCGATATCATGGACAAGGGGATGGTGCTGGCCGGCGGTTCCAGTTTGTTGCGCAACTTGGCCGAGCTTATGACCAATTCGATCGGCGTGCCCTGCATCGTGGCCGATAACTCCCTGCTTTGCGTCGCCAAAGGCACCGGCGCGGTTTTGGAAAATCTTGAACTCTACAAGAAGAGCGTAATGACCAAAAAGTGATTGCGTTAGCAATCACTTTTTGGAAGCACCAAAATCCAAGCACTAATTTCCAAACAATATCAAAATTAAAATGTTCAAATTGCCTAAACAAATTCGCTTTGAAAATTAAGTTTATGGTCATTGGAATTTGTTTGGGATTTGGTGCTTGGAATTTGGAATTTACCATTTATGGTAGTTGGTCATCAAAAACAACTTGATTTTTTGTACCAGTCGGCGCTTGGCGGGCGCCTGAGCCACGCTTACATATTTTCCGGTCCCAGCAGGGTGGGCAAGAAAGCGGTAGCGTTGGAATGGCTGGCGCACGTGTTTTCCGTCGGTTTGCAGGAGGGCAAGGCCCATCCCGATTTTTTGTTTGTCGGCCCGCTGACCGATCCAAAGACCGGGATTGTGAACAAAGAAATCGAGATCGGCCAGATCCGGGGCCTGATCGAAAGGTTGCAGTTAAAACCCTCGGTGGCGCCTTTCAAGGCCGCGATCATCGACTCGGCGCACCTGATGAATGCCGAGAGCCAGAATGCTTTGCTAAAAACCCTGGAAGAACCATCGCCAAATACGGTGATTATTTTGATTGCCGACAACGCCAGCCGCCTGTTGCCGACGATCGTTTCCCGCAGCGTGGTGATAAAATTCCATTTTGTTCCCAAGGCCCAAATGGTCCGCCTGGCCCAGGTCAAGAAGATCGCCGTCGACGAACAACGGTTGGAATTGATGCTAAACCTCTCTTTGGGCCGGCCGGGCCGCCTGCTTGATTTTGCCACCAATGAAGGCGAGCTGGAGGGCTGGCTGTCCAAGTTAAAGGAAATCGAGAGCGTGGCCGGTGCCGGGATTTCCGACCGTTTTGCCTATATCAAGCGCATGACCGACGATAAGGCCGGCGAAGATATCAACGAACTGCTGGAGTTGTGGCAGTATTATTTCCGCCAGAAACTTTTGGCCGCCCTGGCGCCGGCGGAATCCAAAAAACAAACCGATTCGCCGTTTGTTTTTACCAAAAATTTGCAGAAAACCAATCCATTGGAAAAGATCGTCGCCAATTTGGAGAAGATCAACAACCTGATCATGCTTTTATCCCACGCCAACGTGAACATCCGCCTGGCCCTGGAGAACCTGATGCTGGAAATATAAAAAAATTCATACTTTTCTCAAGCATGAATTATTGCGAGTCGAAGGTCGTTGTAAATTCGACCGGCAAAACTACCGAAGCCGCGTTGTCGTATTTGGAGCGAATATCCTCAATGTACGCTTTATAGATTGTGTCGTTGACCGGCAGCGTATCGGCTTGGTACGCGTCTGGATCGTGCGCGTCAACCCACTTTTCAAGAATCCAAAAGTGTTCAGTGGCTGCAGGCGTTATCTTGGCGATTTGGTTTATGTCAAGCGGCTTTGAGGAAATGTTCCATACCGGCGATTTCATTGACATGGCAAATATCTGGATCCGGGTGATGTTTCGGTGGATATCAATGGTCAGGATATCCGAACTGCTGATGCTTCCGCTTGGGACATTGGCTTGGCTGGAAAAGCTGACTTCTTGTCCGAGGTTTGCGTTATAGGCTTTAACCCAAACATCCAGAGAGCGACCATCGACCAAGTAGCTTTTGAACGGTTCGGTATTAATACTAAACGTCAGATGGCCGGTTTTCCCATCATAACTGTGCAGGTTCAAGAGGTAGACATTCTCGGCCTGCGGTATGTCCTGGGCGCCAACTACCGCCGTAAGGGAACTCAATACGGCTGCAAGGACCAGTGCTCTTATTAAAATGATTGAAATGATCTCACTCCGCAGCTTTTACTGCCCCTATACGATATTATAAAAAATATTTTTTGTCAAGATTAACAAGGTCTTATTTTCTGATATACTTTGATTATTGGATTTGTAATAAATTTTATGGATTATAAAGAGGTTATAAAAAAAATTACGCCGGAGTTTGATAAGGTTACGCAGTTTTTGGACCGGGAGCTGGCCAAGATCCACACCGGCCGGGCTTCCTCGGCGATCGTCGAGGATCTAAAGGTTGATTGCTTTGGCCAGATATGCCCCCTAAAGCAGCTGGCGATGATTTCGGTGCCCGAACCGCGGCAGATCGTAATCCAGCCTTGGGACAAGTCTTATTTTGAGCCGATCCAGAAAGCGATCGGGGATTCGCAAATGGGATTGGTGCCGATCGCCGAAGGTGCGGTCATCAGGATCAATATGCCCGATTTGACCAGCGAATACCGCCAAAACCTGGTGCATTTGATTTCCAAGATCCAGGAAGAGGCGCGTCAAGGCATGCGCCGCGCGCGCGACGAAGCCTGGTCCGATGTCCAGCGCAAGGAAAGGGAGGGCGAGATCCGCGAAGACGACAAATTCCGCGCCAAGGACGAACTGCAAAAGCTGGTGGATAATTACAATAAAAATATCGATGAAGCTGGCGACCGCAAGAAAAAAGAAATTTCACAATAAAGAATACTTATCCTTAATCCCTGATCTTTAATCCTTAATTAAAAGGGATTTATTAAAACGCCTGAAGTGCAGCGGAGGGCGGTTTAAGAAGATACCCGTGGCGTAAGCCCGGGAAGATTCATTTGTTAGGGATTAAGGATTAGTGATTAGGGATTAATTAATTATGATCATCTCAATTCTCGTAGTCATTATTGTTTTGTTCAGCTTGACGGCCCTAATAATCTTGCACGAGTTGGGGCATTTTTTGTTGGCCAAGAAGTTTGGCGTCAAGGTCGAGGAGTTTGGCCTTTTTTTGCCGCCGCGCGTCTGGGGAAAACAGATCGGCGAAACGATTTATTCAATTAACCTTTTGCCGCTGGGCGGATTCGTAAAGCTGCTGGGGGAAGAAGGGTTGCCATCAGATGGCGGCGCCGATCCCAGGAATTTCAACTCCAAGCCGGTGTGGCAGAGGGCGTGGATCATTGCCGGCGGCGTCATTTCTTTTTGGATCATCGCTTTCCTCATCCTGACTTTTGTTTTTATCATCGGCTCGGTATCGCAGGTTGACGACTCCGAAGTTGTGGCCAACCCCCAGGTGGAGATCGTCATGATCTCGCCCAATTCGCCGGCTTCGGCCGCCGGATTAAAATCCGGTGACCTTGTGAAAAGTGTGAGGCTGGAAAACAACTTGGCCAAGCCGGTCACAACCGATACGGTTTTTTCGGTGCAGAATTTTACCAGCGCGCACGAAGGGGAGCCGGTGGCGTTTGAAATATTGCGCGGCGGACAAACTATCGACTTAACGATTACGCCGCGGGTCAACCCGCCGTCGGGCGATGGCCCGGTGGGGATCGCGCTGACGCGCATCGGGAAAAAGACCTACCCGTTGTGGCAGGCTCCCTGGGAAGCGGCCAAGGCGACTTGGAATGACACGGCCAACGTTTTTATCAGCTGGGGGACGCTTATTGGCAGTCTGGTCCAGCACAAAGGATTGCCTGCCGGAGCCACGCTGTCGGGGCCGATCGGAATATTCGGCATTATGGACCAGGCGGCCTACCGCGGAGTTGCCTATTATTTGCAATTGGTGGCGCTGCTGACAGTATATTTGGCGGTTTTTAACGCCCTGCCGATCCCGGCGCTGGACGGCGGCAAATTGATGTTTCTGGCTATCGAGGCGGTCAGTCGAAAACCGGTGCCCTCAAAAATCGAGCAACCGATCACCGCTGTCTGTTTTTTCCTTCTGCTGGCGCTGGTGATCCTGGTCTCGATCGGTGACATCCGAAGATTTTTTTAGAAAATCAGGAGTTACGCATTTAGCCCATCTGCGTCGTTAAAACGGTCGGGTTCTTGTCACCGTACACACTCGCCTCGCCGAAGCCTACGGCGTAGCGCGGGTCGTACGGCTCCGGCGCCCCCCAGCCGCCAATGCGGCTGATGACTGCGCGCTTTTCCTAGCATCTAGGCTAAATGCGTAACTCCAAAATAATGTAAAGTTTAAAAACAAAAATGTTACAGTCGCAATTGTTCACCAAGACAATTAAAGAGGACCCAAAAGATGAAACCAACGTCGGGACCCGCCTGTTGATCCGGGCCGGTTTTATCGAAAAAGTGGCGGCCGGGATTTATGCCATGCTGCCGCTGGGTTTTAAAGTCCTTGCAAACATCGAAAATGTCATCGCCGGGGAAATGGAAAACCTGGGGGCGCAACGGATCCAGATGACGGCGCTTATTCCTAAAACCAACTGGGAAAAAACCGGGCGTTGGAAGGCATTTGATGTTTTATATAAAGTTTCAGGCAAGGGCAGCGAGGAATACGGCCTGGGCGCCACGCATGAAGAGGAGGTGACGCCGCTGGCGCAAAAACACACGCTGTCATACCGCGATTTTCCTTTTGCCGTCTACCAGATTCAGACAAAGTTTCGCGACGAACTGCGGGCAAAATCCGGCCTGCTGCGCACGCGGGAATTTTTGATGAAAGACCTGTACTCGTTCCATGTCGACGCCGCGGATTGCGACAAATATTATGACCGCGTCAAAGAATCATACCAATCGATCTTTAAAACCGTGGGCCTGGCGCAGACGACATTCCTGACCCTGGCCAGCGGCGGCACGGTCTCCAAATTCTCGCACGAATTCCAGACGCTGACCGAAGCCGGTGAAGACTTGATCTATCATTGCGGCAACTGCGGCCTGGCGATCAACCGCGAGATCAAGCAGGATTTCCCAAAATGCCCGGAGTGCGGCTCCGAGGATTTTGACGAAAAAAAAACCGTCGAAGTGGGCAATATTTTTAAGTTGGGGACAAAATACAGCGACGCTTTCGGTTTTTGCGCCCAGGGGGCCGACGGCAACAGGATCCCGGTGCTGATGAATTGCTATGGCATCGGCCTGCCGCGCCTGATGGGAACGGCCGCCGAGGTTTTGCACGACGACTTTGGTCTGATCTGGCCCGATTCGATCGCGCCCTACTCGATCCACTTGATCGGTCTGGCTTCCGGAAATGATTCAAAGTCAAATGTAAAAGAATCCGCCCAAAAGCTGTATCGCGATTTACAAAACAAAGGATTAACTGTATTATACGATGACCGCGAGGGCCTGTCGGCCGGAGAAAAATTCAAGGACTCAGATCTCATAGGAATTCCCAACCGTCTGGTTGTCAGCAAAAAAACCCTTGAAAAAAATAGCGTTGAGTTAAAAAAACGCGCCGCAAAAGAAGCGACTCTCGTCGGGCTGGATAAAATTTTGGATTACTTTAAAGTTTAACGAGAAACATTCAATGGCAAGCATCTGGAACAAATTTATGTCGGTATTTTCCGAAGACATGGCGATCGATCTTGGCACGGCCAATTCGGTTGTTTATGTGCAGGGACGGGGGATTGTGATCTTTGAGCCCTCGGTGGTGGCGGTCAACCAAAAGACCGGCCAGATCCTGGCCGTGGGCGAGGAAGCCAAAAAAATGGTGGGCCGCACGCCCTCGCATATTGTGGCGGTCCGGCCTCTGCGCAACGGCGTCATTTCGGATTTTGAGGTGACCGAGCAGATGTTGCGCTACTTTATCGAAAAGGCCCACAAAAAACATTTTTTGTTCAACTTGCGTCCGCGGATAATCATCGGCGTGCCGGTGGGGGTGACCGAGGTTGAGAAAAAAGCGGTGCTGGACGCGGGCCGCTCGGCCGGCGCGCGCGACGTTTTTTTGATCGAAGAACCGATGGCAAGCGCGATTGGTATCAGGTTACCGGTGCAGGAAGCGGTGGGCAGTTTTGTGGTTGATCTGGGAGGCGGGACGACGGAGATCGCCGTTATTTCGCTGGGCGGCATTGTTTTGGGCAAGTCGTTGCGCATCGCCGGCGACAAACTTTGCGAAGACATCATCCAGTTTGTGCAGGACGAATACAAATTGCTTATCGGCGAGCGTATGGCCGAAAACATTAAGATCGGCATCGGCTTGGCCTACGTCGCGGATCCGCAAAGCGGCAACCACTTATTGCCCAAGGCCGGCACGATCGTAAAAAAATTGCCCAAACGCGATTTTAAAATGCGCGGGCGCAATCTGGTGACCGGCCTGCCCGAAGAAATCGTGATAAGCGAAGACGAGATCCGGCGCGCCATCGACAAATCGGTGCGCCAGATCGTGGCCGAAGTAAAAATGGCGATCGAGGAAACGCCGCCAGAGTTGATCTCCGACATCATGGTCAACGGCATCTATCTTTGCGGCGGCGGCAGCCAGTTGCGCGGTTTAGACGAGCTGATCGCCAAGGAAACACGCATGCCGGTAAAAACCGTGGAAGACCCCAAAACCAGCGTCGTGCGCGGCGCGGGCATGGTGCTGGAAAACTTAGACCAGCTAAAAGACGTCCTGATCGAAACCAAAGAACTGGAACCCCCGAAATAATTACAAAATCAATTAAATATTTAATGATTTTATAATAAAATAGCTCGCGGTTATCCGTGGGCTGAATTTTTTGCTGGCGAAGCTATGGGTTCACTTTCCAGACCCTTAACTTTTTTAATCAAGTCATTTGGATCGCTTCTCGGCAATGCTTGGTACTCTTTATTCCACCAGCAGAAGAGTATGGGACGGTCTATTGCTGTCGCCAAACTTACTATTTGATAGATTACGTAGACATAATCTACGAAGAATGGCGTTTTTGCCCTTATAACTCCGCTAGCCTCCATTTTTAAATTAATACTTGGAAATATGAGATTAATGTATTCGCCTGTGCGTTTTTCCAATAGGGGTGCGATAGTTTCTGGATACGAATCAAGTTCTTTTTCCAAGCCAATCACCTTTATCACATTATTTAATAAATAATATTTTGTCAATCTTCCGCTTTGTGGAAGCTTGACCTCCCCGGACCCGCATTTTGTATTTTGAACCAAAAACCCGCCGAGGCGGGGGCGTTGGATTAAAAAAAAGTAACTAAATTACTTTTAATGGTGTGGGAAAGCCGCATCTATCCTGACAGGGATTTCAATTCTCTTACAAAAAAAGTCAAATTCTTTCTCGGTTAGGCCCACCAATGTATTTACAAGCTCGGTAAGTTCACTCGCAACAATTATGTCGGATGTTCCAACCCTTTGTTGTCTAACCCGATTCCATACAAGATTTTTATTTTTAAAAGACAAGTGCAAAAAACTACTTGCTATTTGCCTGATTCTTTCTTCATCAATAGCTTGCATTTGGTATACACCTCTTCATAGGATATCTTATAGATAATACATTGCTAGATTTTGTCAAGATTAACAAAAGCGGGATTTGTGGTAGAGTTAATTTATGAAAAAAGTGAATATTTTTCAAAAATATCGCGGCAAGAAGATTCCTCTACTGATTGAAAAAGGCGAGGATGGTTTTTTCGTTATTGAATGCCCGGTTTTTAGCGGGTGTTACACGCAAGGGAAAACTATAGATGAGGCGATGGATAATATTCGCGAGGCGATAGAGCTGGTTTTAGAGGAAAAAGAAAATCAAAAGCTTTTGGAAGCCTATGATTTCAACGAAATAAGATTGGAAACAATCACTTTGTAAAAAAACAAAGCTATGCGGCTTCCATTAATTTCCGGCCCGGAATTGATAAAGGCGCTTGCTAAAATAGGCTATGCAGCGACAAGGCAGAGGGGAAGCCATATAAGGTTGCAATGTATCGGTAAGTCATCAATTACTGTGCCAAATTATAGGTTGATCGAAAGAACACTGCTAAAGAAAATATTGCGTGATGCGCATTTAAGCCCCGAAGATTTTCTAGACTTACTTAAAAAATAGAGAACATGTTATCCAAAGAAGAAACCGAACATATTGCCAAGCTGGCGCGGCTGGGGTTAAGCGAGGCAGAGATTGCCAAATACCAAAAAGACCTTTCGGCGATTTTGGGCTATATCGACAAGCTAAAGGAGGTGAATGTTGACGGTGTCCAGCCATTCACCCATTCGATAAAATTGGAAAACGTCACCCGCAAGGACGTCGCGGTGCCGCGCAGTGCCGAGGCGACGGCTAAGCTGATAAAAGAAATGCCCGACAAAAAAGACGGTTTCCTGAAAGTAAAATCCGTCTTCTGAAATTAAAAATGTAAAAATCAAAATGCAAAATTACAATTCAAAATGTTAAAATTATTAGATTCTCATTTTTAAACTTTTCAATGTCATTTTTATTTTTGATTTTTACATTTTAATTTTTTCCCATGGAACTGAAAAATTTCACTATCAACGATGTCCGCAACGGCTTGCTGCGCAAGGAGTTTTCGGCGCGCGAACTGACACAGGCCTATCTTGATAAGATCGGCGTTGATAACAAAAAAATAAACGCTTACCTTAAGGTAACGCCGGAATTGGCGATGGAGCAGGCTGAAATTATCGACGAGCGGATCATGGTGGGGGAGAATTTGCCCGCGCTGGCCGGCATTCCCATGGCGGTCAAGGATAATATTTTGGTTGATGGCGTGACCTGCACTTCGGCGTCAAAGATCCTGGAAAATTACACCGCGCCTTACGATGCCACCGTGATCAGGAAATTAAAGGCCCAGGGCGCGATCATCATTGGCAAGACCAATATGGACGAGTTTGCCATGGGCGGCTCAACTGAAACATCAGCTTTCGGGGTTACGCGAAATCCGCGGGACTTGGAGCGCGTGCCGGGCGGCAGTTCGGGCGGTTCGGCGGCAGCCGTGGCCGGCAATATGTGCGTGGCGGCCTTGGGTTCCGATACCGGCGGTTCCATCCGCCAGCCGGCGTTCTTTTGCGGCATTGCCGGTTTAAAACCGACCTACGGCGCGGTTTCGCGCTACGGCTGCATGGCCTACGGTTCCTCGCTGGACCAGATCGGCCCGCTGGCAAAAACGGTTGATGACGCCCAAGCTGTATTTGATGCGATCGCCGGCCATGATGTTATGGATAGCACCTCGGTTGACTCAAAGAAGGCATCTGCCAAAGAACGCTATACCATCGGGGTGCCTAAAGAATATTTTATCAAGGGCATCGATCCGCGGATCGAGGCGCT
>Ga0182021_10001670_pt1 | contig 25684 bp, 21 predicted proteins | sample 612E3MmetaG_FD_120493 | JGI IMG/M metagenome (GOLD analysis project Ga0182021, IMG submission 120493) | Permafrost microbial communities from Stordalen Mire, Sweden - 612E3M metaG (Illumina Assembly) | ecosystem: Environmental > Terrestrial > Soil > Wetlands > Permafrost | place: Sweden... | reverse complement strand
CTTTTGCGGTACCCGCACCAGAACATGAAAGTGGTTACTGAGGATGGTGTAGGTGAGAATTTGAACCCCACAGAAATCGGCGATCTGCCAGAGCTGTTTGCGCAAAACCTCCTTCGCGGGATCGTCGAAGATCCTTTCGCCGTTCACCGTGCGGGTCATGCAGTGGTAAACTGCCTCTCCCACCTCCGCGTTCACCTTAATGCGCGCCGTTCTCATAGGATATTAGTGAGTTAAGTTCACGATTATGACGACAAGATCCGGCCGCCGTGTCAATATATTATTAACCTGTCCCTATTGAAGTTATTCTGATCGTAGCCGCTGCGATGCGAGCCGCGGAGCCCGGCCCGCGCGGGAGTTTTTCCGTTAATCCACTTGCGCTGTCCGCCTCGTTCGCGGGAAACCTTTGGCCGCATGCCTTCCGCTTTTGCTTATCCTTGGATCCCCGATGCCGGCGACGGCACTTACCGCAATCCAGTCATCCACGCCGACTATTCCGATCCGGACGTGATCCGGCACGGCGACGATTTCTGGCTGGTCGCCTCCAGCTTCAACTGCACGCCGGGACTGCCGATTTTGCATTCGCGCGATCTCGTCAACTGGACGCTCGTCAACCACGGGATCGCGAACGTGCCCCACCCGCGCTATCGCGACGTCCAGCCCGGCTGCGGCGTCTGGGCGCCGGCGATCCGTTTTCACGGCGGCAAGTTCTGGATCTTCTTTCCCATGCCCGACGAGGGCATCTATGTGACCAACGCCGATCATCCGGCCGGCCGGTGGAGCGAGCCGTGGCGGTTGCAGGAGGCCAGGGGCTGGATCGACCCCTGCCCGTTCTGGGATGACGACGGCCAGGCCTACCTCGTGCATGCCTTCGCCAATTCGCGCGCCGGAAAAAAAGAACGCATTCATGTCCGGCCGATGACGCCCGACGGCCGGCGCCTGCTCGGTGATGGCCAGGAAGTATTGCACACGCCGCACCACGCGTACCTCGAAGGGCCGAAGGTCTACAAGTTCGGCGACTGGTACTACATCCTCGCCCCGGGCGGCGGCGTGCCGACCGGCTGGCAGGTGGCCTTCCGTTCGCGCCACATCTACGGTCCGTATGAGGAGAAAATCGTGCTCGAACGCGGCTCCACCGCGATCAACGGCCCGCACCAGGGCGCACTCATCGATCTGCCCAACGGCGAGTGGTGGTTCATCCATTTCCAGGATGTCGGCCCCTTCGGCCGCATCACGCACCTGCAACCGGTCACCTGGCAAGACGGCTGGCCGCTGATGGGTGTCGATTACGACGGCAACGGCGTAGGTGAACCTGTGACGGCGTGGAAAAAGCCCGGCGTCGCCGCCCCGGGCGCGATCGCCGTGCCGCCGACGAGCGACGAATTCGACGCCGACCGGCCCGGCCTCCCGTGGCAATGGCACGCCAACCATGAGGACTCATGGGGTGCATCCGATGCGCGCCCCGGCTGGCTGCGGCTGTTCGCCCGGCCGTTGCCGGACCTCAACCTGGGCCGCGCCCCGCATTTCCTCGGCCAGAAGTACCCCGCCCGCGCATTTGCGGTCGAGACCCTGCTCGATTTCAGCGGCGGCCGGCCCGGCGAGTTCGCCGGTCTCGCGATCGTCGGCGGCCAGGAAAATGCCGCCGTCGGCGTGCGCCGCACGACCGCGGGCAGCGAGCTGGTGCTTCTCCTCAACCAGGCGCTGCAGCGCATCTGCGCCCTGGATACCGCAGCGGTGCGCTTGCGCGTGGCGGTGGCGCCGGACGGCGGCTGCACCTTCGGGTTTGCCCCGGCCTCCGGGGCGTTCACGACACTGCCGCAGCCGTTCCGCGCGAGCGAGGGCGGCTGGATCGGCGCCAAGGCCGGGTTGATCGCCATCGCCGCTGAGGCCGGTGGCCCGGCCGGCCACGCGGACTTCGACTACTTCCGTTTCTCCGCGTGATCGGGCGCTCTTTTCACGTGGGCAGCGAGCTTGCTCGCGCGGTTTGCCAGAGCGCGAGCAAGCTCGCTGGCCTACAAAAAGCCCATTTTTCGGATGCTCATTTCCGTGGGCGGGCCCGCACGCCTAACGGTCAAGCGACAACATTCTCGACTCCGGCGAGGCCAAGGCGTGTGCTCATGGGGGTTTCACACCGCAACCATTGCCCTTCCCTCTTCCATGAAATCGTATCTCACTCCCCTGGCTCTGCTAGCCCTGTTTGCCATGAATAATGCCACCGCATCAGATCTCGAATCGGCTGTGTACGGAAAAATGCCCGACGGCCGTGAAGTTCGCATCTTCACGCTGACCAACCCGAACGGACTGACCGCCAAGGTCACCGAATACGGCGCCATCCTCGTCGGCATCGAAGTGCCCGACAGCAAAGGCAAGAAAGCCGACATCACGCTTGGCTACGACACGTTTGCCGGCTGGCTGACCAACACCTCTTTCTTCGGCGCCACCGCGGGCCGCTTCGCCAACCGGATCGCGGCCGGCAAATTCACGCTCGATGGCACGCAATACCAGCTGGCCACGAACAACGAACCCGGTGGCATTCCCTGCCACCTGCACGGCGGCAAGGTCGGCTTCGACAAAGTCCTCTGGAAGGGCGAACCAGTCCGCAAAGCGGGCGCGCGCGGCGTCGCTTTGACTTACACGAGCAAGGACGGCGAGGAGAACTATCCCGGCACCTTGCAGGTCAAGGTCACCTACTGGCTCACCGACGCCAACGAGCTTATCTGGCAGGCCGAAGCCACCACCGACAAGGCCACGATCGTCAACCTCGCGCATCACACGTACTGGAATCTCACCGGCGATCCCACCAAGACCATCCTCGATCATGAACTGATGCTGGCGGCCGATTCGTATCTGCCCACGGACAAGGGCCTCATCCCGACCGGCCAGAAAGCGTCCGTCGAAGGCACGCCGATGGATTTCCGCAAAGCCACCAAGGTCGGCGCCCGCGTGAATGCCGACTTCGAAGCCCTCAAGTTTGGCGGCGGTTACGACCACGCCTGGGTTTTGCGCGAAGGCAAGGGCGTGCGCCTCGCCGCCGTCGTGAAGGATCCGTCGAGCGGTCGCACCATGGAGGTCCTCACCGACCAGCCGGCCATACAATTTTATTGCGGCAATTTCCTCGACGGCAGCGCCGTGGGCAAAGGCGGCGTGAAGTACCAATTACGCACGGGCCTGTGCCTCGAGACCGAAGGCTTCCCGGATGCGCCCAACAAGCCCCAGTTCCCGAGCACCGTGTTGCGGCCCGGCCAGACTTACCATCACACGATGGTCCTCCGTTTCACGAATTGATCGTTTTCGCAACGATCTCGAAATTCTCCGAGGCCGTCCGGCTCCCCGTCGGACGGCCTCGATTTTTGTTTTTGGACTTCGGGCTGGGAGGTGGCCGCGAGCGCCAGCGAGTGGACGAATCATCACTCGCTGGCGCTCGCAGCCACATAAGAGTCCAAAGTCTCAGGGTTGTTGGCATCACGTCTCGTTCCCGGTTCGCGAGGCGCCAATCTGACGAGAGAACGAGAAAGAGTACGAGAATGAGAACGAAAGGCCGAGCGTGATCAACGTAGTTTCCGTAGAAAACAGGGCTTCCCTTACGCCCGCCGCTGGCTCAATTTCTCCGGACGCGCCGGCTTCCGATGGCCCTCTGCGCCCGGCATCCCCACGATGTTGCGGTTGGGGAGTCTGACTTTTCTGCCGCGGATCATCTGTTCAGATCAAGGCCACGTTATTCAGGTTTAATCATGTCAAAACCGATCATCATACAGGGCGGGATGGGCGTCGCAGTCTCCAGCTGGAGACTGGCCCGGACCGTGGCGCAGTTGGGCCAGCTTGGCGTGGTTTCCGGAGCGCTGCTCGCGGTCGTGTTCGCGCGGCGGCTGCAGGCGGGTGATGTCGACGGCCAGATGCGCCGCGCGATGGAGTTCTTTCCGATTCGCGGCGTCGCGGAACGCGTGATCGAAGAATACTACGTGCCCGGCGGCAAGGCGGCCGCCGAGCCGTTCGCCCTCACCCCGATGCCCACGCTCAAACCCGGCGCGGGTCTCGTGGAATTGATGGTAACGGCCAACTACGCCGAAGTTTTTCTGGCCAAGGAGAACCATGCCGGCCTGGTCGGCATCAACCTGCTCGAAAAGGTTCAGCTCTCCACCCTGCCCTCGCTCTACGGTGCCATGCTCGCCGACGTGGATTACGTGCTCATGGGCGCAGGCATTCCGCGCGCCATCCCCGGTGCACTCGATCGCTTCGCCCAGGGCGAACCCGCCGAGCTGAAAATTGACGTCGAGGGCGCGCTGCCCGGCGAAGAATTCATCAACACCTTCGACCCGCGGGTCCTTTGGGGCGATCAGTCACCGCCAGCCCTGAAGCGTCCGCAATTCCTGCCGATCGTCTCTTCCGCGACGCTGGCGCTGACCCTCGCCCGCAAGTCCAACGGCCGCGTGGACGGCTTTGTCATCGAGGGCGACGTCGCCGGCGGGCACAACGCCCCGCCGCGCGGCCCGCTGCAACTCACCGCCGACGGGGAGCCCATCTACGGCCCACGCGATATGCCCGACCTGGCGAAATTCCGCGAACTCGGATTGCCGTTCTGGCTCGCGGGTGCCTACGCGGTACCGGAAAGACTCGCGGAGGCGCGCCGCCTGGGCGCCGCCGGCATCCAGGTCGGCACAGCCTTTGCGTTTTGCGACGAATCCGGACTTGATCCCGCGCTCAAACGCCAGGCATGCGTGTTGAGCCGGGCGGCCGCTGCGCGCGTCTTCACCGACCCGCTCGCCTCACCCACCGGATTTCCTTTCAAGGTCATGCAGATGGCAGGCACGCTTTCGGGTGCGGCACCGTATGCGGAACGCGAAAGGATCTGCGATCTCGGCTATCTCCGCCAAGCCTATCGGAAATCCGACGGCACGCTCGGCTATCGCTGTGCCGCCGAACCGGTGGAGGAATTTGTGCGCAAAGGCGGCGATGCCGCCGCCACCGCGGGCCGGAAATGTCTTTGCAACGGTCTGATGTCGAATGTCGGCTTCGGCCAGATCCGCGCCGATGGCCTCGCCGACGGCACGCTGCTCACCGCCGGAAACGATGTCGCCCATATCGCGCGGTATCTGCCGCCGGGTCAGGATTCGTACACGGCGGCCGACGTCATGCACCATCTCCTGGGAGTTTGTCGGGCTTAGGATAAAAATTCGAAACGAGCTCGGGATTCCGTTGCGAGGCAACCCGCCCCTACCGACAAACTCCTGGAACCGCCGCGAGGCGGCGGAAAATCGAAGAAGGAATTCAGTTTTCGTACCGCGGATCGAATATTTGGGAGCCGGTCGACACGGATTCCCGCCCGCCGGATAAAATCCCCCGAAGAAGATACGGTATTCATTGGCGAGCCCGACAGGCTCCTTGGGGGAAGAGTTGCCAACGGCGCCTCAAACCGCACTTTTGATCCCAGATGAAAGTCTTCTCGCTCCTGCTGATCGCCGCAGCCCTGCTCACCGCCTGCTCGACGGTGGCCACGCACAAGAATCCCAAGACCGACTTCAGCAAGTACCACCACATCTACGTCGAGGCGCGGCTCGGCGATGATCACGGCCTCGATGAGATCATCGTTCGCGAGCTGCAGGGCATGGGCTACCATGCCTCTTCCGGACCGCTCACCATGAAACCCGACGACGTGGACGTGCTCATTTTCTACCAGGACCGGTGGACGTGGGATTTCAAAACCTACATGATCGAATTCAACCTGACGGTGCGCGATTCCCGCAAAGACCAGATCCTGGCCGCGGGCAGCAGCCTGCATCCGTCAGTGTTCCAAAAATCGCCCGCGCGCATGATCCGCGAAGTGTTGGTGCCGATTTTCAAGCGGAGCTGAGGCGCCCGCCGCCGCGGACGATCGCCTGCGGCGATACGTTCGCGCTCCACGATCGAACCCCCCGGGAGCGCGGGCGTGCCGCAGGACCGCCCGCCTGCGGCGGCGATCAAAGTGGCAGCGGCGTCCCGCCGCTTCTTCCTCAAGCCAGCGGCCAGACGCCGCTGCCACTTTGCCGGCGCCTTAATCAATCCCCTCGCGCCGTAACCGGCGCGGCTACACTCGGTCTTTGTAGCCGCGAGCGTGAGCGAGTGGACTCTCCATAACATCCACTCGCTCACGCTCGCAGCCACGGGAGGCCCGGACGGCCCGGACGCGAGGTCCGGCCCTACATCCGGAAAACCGGCGGGCCGGTTCTACTCGCGGATTGCGGGGCGGGCGGGAGCGACTCCCTTTTTGATGTTGCGCGTCACGTTCTCGAAAACGGGATTGTCCGCATCTTTGATGACGAAGTCGGTCTCGGCGGTGATCTGCACGTTGCGCAGCGTGATATTGGTAATCGGGCTGTCGGGCAGGCCGACGATTTTGCCGGCGTTGGCGGAATTCTCGATGGTGACGTTGTCGATGAGGACGTCGCGAATAGACGGGATTTTGGTCGGATCGCCCTTGAAATCGGGCCGGTTGTTATCGACATAGTCGAGTTCGAGCACGATGGCATTCGCCACATTTTTCATCTGGATGTCGGTGTAGCGGACGTTTTCGACCGGACCGCCGGCCCCGCGCATCGACTTGATGCGAATGCCGTTGTCGGCGCCGTCGAAGGTACAGTGCCGGACGAGCATGTTGTGGACGCCGACGGTGGTGCCGGAGCCGATGGAGATGCCGTGACCGTGTTTGATGGTGCAGTTTTCGATCAGCACATTGGTGGCACCCGATTTGATGACGATGTCGTCGTCACCCGTGTCGATTTCGCAATCGCGGATGAGAAAATTGGTACCCGGGCCGGGATCGATGGCATCGGTATTGGGAGCGTCGAACGGGGCGCGGACTTTGACACGCTCAATGGTGAGATCGGTGATGTCCCGGGGTACAAGGTGGAACATGGACGAGTTGGTCAGGGTGAGGTCGGCGACGTGGAGGCGCACGCAACCGGTGAGGACCACGAGGTGGGGGCGCGGGTAGACGACGCGGCCGGGCTGGGTCTGAGCCACCGCCCGGGCGGCGCGTTCGGACCAGTCCCACCAATGCTGGCCGTTGCCGTCGATTGTGCCGGTGCCGGTCAGGGCGACGTCGTGGAGGTCGTTGCCGGTGATGAGTGGCGCGGGGACTTTGACCCTGGCCCGGACCTCGTCCGGCGAATGCAACGTGGACGGGTCGGGCAAACCGAGGGCTTCAAACGTATCCGGAGCCTGGATTACGGCGCCTGCATCGAGGTGGAGATCGAGGTTGGAACAGAGCGTGAACGGAAGCGTGCGGAAGACGCCCCGGGGCACGACGAGCCGGCCGCCACCGGATTTTTCCACCGCGGCGATGGCTTTTTTGAAGGCCTCCGTGTTGAGGGTGCGGCCGTCGCCGACCGCGCCGAAATCGGTGAGCGTGAAAGTGCGGTTGGGAATGGTCGGGAGCGCGGGTTTGACATTGGCCGCGCGGGAGACGTCGACCGCGGCGCCCTGCGCTTGGGCACGGAAACAGGTCGTGGCGAAAGCCAGGACCGCGAAGACCGTAAGTGGAACATTAGCGCGTTTCATGGTATAATAGGAGCTGCGATCACGAGGAGAACGTCGAGGGAAAGCAGCCTACGAATACCAATATCAACCACTTTTCCGGTAACTCAATCTCCGCGTTCCGACCGGTACTGACGCAATATCCGCCGTCGCTGCCGCGGGTGTAGTCTTGCGGACGGGGCAAAGAGGTTTCTCCTTGGCGGGAACCAAGCCGCTCCGCTGTGTTCAATATCCTCCCGCGCTGTAGCTAGGTTTGGTAAAATGCACCCAATGAAAACAAAGGCGGCCTTCATTCTTGCTCTCTTCGGCATGGCTTCGCTCTTCGCCGGCTGCGCTTCGGTTGCGCAGAGATTGGCGCTGCCGGGTCCGTTCCTGAAGCCTCCCAAGAATATCCTCCAGCCGAGTTCTCAATATGAGCTGGTTGCGTTACGTACGAAAGACGGGACCAAGGTCGAGGCACAATTCGGCGCAGCACTTGACGCCAACGGAGCGCCACTCGCTGCTCCCGAGCGTCGACCGACCGTGCTATTCTTTTACGGCAATCGGATGTGCATCGCCGGCAGCCAGGATGTTTTTGGGGGATTTCGCCGAATGGGGGTCAATGTTCTCATCCCCGATTACCCCGGCTACGCCATGAGCGAAGGCTCACCGAGCGAGCATGGTTGCTATGCCGCAGCGGATGCCGCGTATGGCTACCTGATGCACCGCGACGACATCAATCACAGCCAGATTGTGGTTGCAGGCCTCTCGATCGGCAGCGGTCCGGCGGTCGATCTCTCCAGCAGAGAGCGGGTGGCGGGATTGATTCTGATCGTTCCCCTGCCCAGCACTCGGACCGTTGGCCATGACAATTTGCCGTGGTATTTGCGATGGGCCGTTCCGTTGCTGGCGCCGTATGCGGCATTCGACAATCTCGCAAAAATCCCTCGCGTCTCGTGCCCGATTTTGTTCGTTCAAGCCAGCCGGGATCAGGTTACTTCGGCTCGGCGCTCCGATGAGCTGGCGGCCGTCGTGACAGCCAAAATGGTCCGCATCGTGGTCGACACGGATCACGATGGCTCATGGAATATGGGGCGAAAAGAGATCGAACGTTGGTTGCAGGCCAATCTAGGGTCAGACACCACTCTTGTAACCAATTGAACGTAGAACCAACCACCGAGACTTCAAGCGGCACTCTATCCAACCTCACGTCCATGGGCCGGCCCGCCATTCCGATGACGCTTCCTTTCCGCCTCTCCGTTCGCCCGCGGCTTTTCGCCGCGCTGGTTGGCCTCGTCGCTTTGCCGGCTTCGCTCGGCGCCGCCACCGAGAATGCGCTGCCGGCTCCCGTCATCACCAGCATGCGCGAGGATCTGCTGCGCATGAACGAGTTTTTCGACACGACCCTGCCGGGCACGTTGAAAAGATATAACATCGTCTTGGAGTTCACTCCGAAGTTCGTCGACTTCCGGGACCACGAATACATCCGTTTCCCGATCGAAATACGCTATGGCGTGCGCGAACATTGGGAACTCTACGGCGGCTTGACGCCTTTCATCCCCAATCCTTTCAACTCCGGCAACGACCATCGGTGGGGGCCCGGCTTCGCCCTGCTCGGGTTCCGCCATGATGTCGGTTCATTTTTCGGTTTGTACGACCAGGTGACCATCGGTCTCGAAACCCGCGCCCCGCTTGGCCAGCCGCCACTTTTCCTGATCGATCGCTACAGCCATATTCGTCCGTTCATCGCGGCGGCCCGCAAGCTCCCCTGGCCGAACACGACATTTCTCACCAGTTACAGCTACGACCGCGCCGTGGACACACCCGGCCGGGGGACTCCACCCGCCAAACTGCCCCGTGTTCATATTCTCGAGATTGCGCCGAGCTTGCTGTACAAACCTGGCGAATTCGGCGGGTTCGCCGAATATACCTACCGTCATTTTCAGGAAGAAGTGCAAAACCGCCTGGGCCATGAATATAAGGTCGGCTCCGTCTGGGATGTGCCGCTGGTGCGCTCGCAGGCGTGGCGCCTGCCGGGCAAATGGCAGGTGGAGCTCGCCTACAAAATTACGGACGAGCAGGGCGTCGGTCGCAGCCGGGGCATAGCGATGAGCGTCCGCTGGCGCACCTCCCTGCGCGAAATGTTGTATTACAAACCCGGGTATCCGATCCCCAGCAAATGACGCCAGGCTTCTGCGTAGCCACGAGCGTGAGCGAGTGGAAACGGGAGTCTCCACTCGCTCACGCTCGTGGCCACCGTACGATCCCATTCAGCAATGATCTCGGAGATCACAGCGCACCGGCTTGCTCCCTCGGCCGGCGCGGGTGAGGTCTCAACGGCGCTTTACTCGCGGGCTCGGCCGTAGGACAATTCCGCGCGACTGGCACATGCGGACCCTGTTTCAAACTCACCACAAGTGGATTGGCGGAACCTGCGGCGGGCTCGCGCTGATCTTGGGCGGGCCGGTCCCAGCTGCTTCCTCCGCCGAGCCGACACCAGCGGCGACCGCGCCTCTCCTCGCTTTCCCTTCCGCGGAAGGTTTCGGCGCCCGCGCCACCGGCGGTCGCGGCGGCGAAGTCTATCACGTGACCAACCTCCACGACGCCGGCCCCGGCTCGTTCCGCGACGCCGTCAGCCAGGGCCACCGCATCGTCATCTTCGACGTGGGCGGCGTCGTCCGGCTGTTGTCCAACGTGACCGCGAGCAGCGATCTCACCCTCGCCGGGCAGACGGCGCCGGGCGACGGCATCGCCATCTACGGCCACTCGGTCTCGTTCAACGCCGCCCACAACGTCATCGTGCGCTTTTTACGTTTCCGGCAGGGCGTCGGCGGCGACCCGGTCAGGAGCTCGCTCAACCTGGCCGCCAGCAGCAATATGATTTTCGATCACGTTTCCATCGAGTGGGGTCGGGGGGACAGCCTCAGCGTGACGCAAGGCAGCCACACGATCACTTTCCAGTATTGCATCGTTGGTGAATCGCTCGAACCCGGACGCTACGGCGCACGGATCGGATCCGCCACCGACGTCACGCTCAGTCACAATCTCTGGATCGACAATCAGAGCCACAACCCCCGGGCCCGGGGCACGATTCAATTCATCAACAACATCGTGTACAACTGGGGCACCGCCGGGCTGGTGGGCGGCCATACCTCCTCCGACCATGAGCTCGACGTCATCGGCAACTACTTCATCAAAGGTCCCTCCTCCAACGATCGTTTCGTCGGCCAGTTCACCGCGACCGACCACGTATTCCAGGCCGCCAATTTCGCGGATCTCGTGCGGGAGGGACTGCTCAACGGCCGACCCGTCGTCGCGGCGGATTTCGCCGACGCGGGAGGCGCCCCTACCTTTGTGCCGCAACCGTTGCTCCACCCGCCGGTACCCGTGAAGGTGGATCCGGCGGAAGACGCCTATCGGAAGATCGTGGCCGGCGCGGGCTGTTCGCTCCATCGCGATGCGGTAGACACCCGGCTCATCGCGGACCTGACTTCGCTGGCCCTAAAGGGGCGGATCATCCACGACGAGGCCACGGTCCACGGCATCGGCACGGTCAAAGGCGGACCGGCGCCGGTCAGCAGCGTGAGCGACGGTCTTTCTGACCAGTGGAAAGTCGCACACGGTCTGGACCCGAAGGATCCGAAAATCGCCCATGGCGACTACAACCGCGACGGCTACAATAATCTCGAGGACTACCTGAACGAACTCGCCGGCGACGGTCCGGCCCGGTGAGCCCGGGCGTTCTATCGCTCGGCCAAGCCGACGTCGCGGGCCACAGCCGAACAATCCCCACGCCAAGGTCAAATGCCTGGATGGTCTCCTCTGCTCGGTGGCTTTGTCTCGTCCAAAATAGCGGAGCCATTTTGTTCGGCAGCCTGGAGGGCGAAGTCCGACAGGCTGCCAGGCGGCCTACATCCTTGGCTTGTGTCTTTCGCCATCACCGCGTTGAACTTTGGGCGACCCGATGCTTGCCTCCGACCTGATCAAGACCGACAATAAGGTACTTGTCGCCGACGACGATACCGTGAGCCGAAAGGTACTGACCGCCTTTCTGGAGAAATCGAATTACGCAGTGGTCACTGCGGTGGATGGTCCCAGCGCGCTGGAGGCGATGCTTGCCCCGGAAGCGCCGTGCATGGCCATTCTCGATTGGATGATGCCCGGCATGGATGGCACCGAAGTCTGCGCGCGGATTCGTTCCGCCGGCCTCAAGATCCGGCCTTACGTGATCATGCTCACGGCCAAGACGGCGAAGGACGATCTCGCTGCCAGCCTGGATGCCGGCGCCGACGATTACCTGACCAAACCCTACAATTCGGTGGAACTGCTCGCCCGGTTGCGCGTGGCCCAGCGGACCATCCACTATCAACTCGAGCTGCAGAAACATATCGACGACCTCGAACTGATGGCGGAACGGTACCGACTGCTCGGCGAGATCATCAGCCAGCAAAGCGGGCCAGCGGAGTCCGGCGAAGATGGTCCAGCGCTCGCGGCCGCCTCCGACGGTGCAGCCGCGGACGGGAAGAAATTCGTACCCCACGATGTGATCGACGAGACGATGGTCCGGGCACTCGGCGAACTGAGTTTGGAGATAGTGGAGGGCAGCGTCGTTCCGGCCAAAACCCCGCATCATTCCACGACCTTTACCGCCTGGGCCGGACTCCTGCTCGCGAAGGCCCAGCTCTGGATCGATCTGTTGCTGGAGATCGACCGCGAAGCCGCCACCGTGTTTTACGAGCAGGCCTTGCGGCGACGTCCCAACACCGACCGGGAGATCCTGGGCTTTTTGGCCGAGACGCACACCATCGTCAGCGCCGCCTTCAAAGCGGCCTTGCAGGCCCGCGGTGGCGAGGTCGTTACGCCCATGCTGTCGCACGCGCAGCGGACCGACCGCGTCGAAAAACCGGCGCCCCCGGTGGCCCGCGATCATGAGACCCATACTTATTCCCTGAACGGTTTTGCTCTGCGCCTGACCGTGGTGCGCCAGCCCTGTCTGCTGCGCGTCAAGATGCCCAATCTCCTGAACACGGCTGACATCCTGGCCGAGCCGTATCCCTCGGCCGAGCTCAGCAAGATCCCCCTCATCAACCAGGGCGTCGTCTTGAACAACTGGTATATCGAGAAGCTGATCACGTGGGCCGACAAGGAAATGAAAAGCCAGCCCGTGCACGTGTTTCAACCCTCGCCGCTGGCCAAGTACTTTTACGCCGACACGTTGTTTGCCCGTGCGGGGAGTGCCGGGAAGCCCTTGCACGACGCCGTGAACGAATGAGGCGCCCCCTCGGGTTGCGGTCGCAGCACAAGGTCGGGTGTTTGAATTCAACCACGCTTGTGAGCCCCGGTGTCGTGGGTATTTTGCCGGCGAATCCCGGACAGCCTAACCCCATTTTACAGGAGGGAACCGAGAGAACGGAGTCATACCGAACCGATTTGCCCGGATCTTTTACAGAAGCAAACGAAGGTAACTAAGACCCGATCCCGACGTAAATTGTGCGCTTCGTTCTCTTAGTTCTCTTCTGTTCAAAAGTCTGAATTCGAGAAGCCACTGGTATCAGAAGTCTCCCCTCGGTTGCCTCCGTTGCCTCCGTTGCCTCCTGTAAAATCTGATGCCGGTTTGGTTGCAGCCACGGCGATGGTTGCGTAGTCTACGCTCGCCTCTATTCTTCATGATCGACTGGCGCCACTGGCACAACGAACCCTTTCTCGTCGGCGGGCTCATCTATCTGGGCTGGGCCTACGCCCTCCTCACCGGCCCATGGCGCGACCGGCTGGCGGCCGGCGCGGCCTACCCGCGCGGTCGCGCCGTCTGCTTTTATGCGGCCTTGCTCCTCTTTTATTTCGCCGTCGGCTCGCCGCTTGACCAGATCGGCGAACGCCTGCTGTTCAGCGCGCACATGCTCCAGCATCAACTGCTGATCTATCCCGCCGCTGTGCTGTTCCTGGTCGGACTGCCCGACTGGCTCGTGCGCCCGGTCACCGGCCGCGCGGCGTGGCGGAACGGACTGCGCTTTTTCACCCACCCGCTCGTCTGCGGTTCGATCTACACGATCACCATCTCCGTCTGGCACGCGCCCATCCTCTACGAGTGGACCTTGCAGAACAAACTGGTCCACGTGCTCGAGCATGTGATGTTTTTCGGCGCGGCGCTTTTCTACTGGTGGCCACTGTTCAGCCCCTCGCGCGAATTTCCGCCGATCTCCTATCCCGGGCAGATGCTTTATCTGGTCGCCGTGACGATCGGCATGACGCCGGTGTTCGCGTATATCACTTTTTCGAAAGACATACTCTACCCCACCTACGAATATGCGCCCCGCCTGTTCGCCGGCCTCAGTCCGTCCGACGATCAGATTTTGGCCGGTGCGATGATGAAACTGGTGGGGATGACGGTCGCCTTCCTCGCCTTCGCCTGGGCGTTCTATCGCTGGTACCAAGCCGACGCCGCCGGCGGCACCGCCCGCAAGCAACGCCTGGCCGCCGCTCCGTAGAGGCAACAGTTCCCCATAGCCGCACGTCGTAACGTGCAGTCGGTAATCCGCGCCGTAAGCGGCGCGGCTACGGGGCCGGATTCCCGTAGCAGCCGAGGTCACGAGGCTGGGTTTGTCGCCCGCGGGTTTTCAGCCTCGTGACGTCGGCTGCCACTTGTGCCAAATGGCGAAACCGGGCGGACGGTCCTGCGGACACGTCCGTGCTCCAATTTCGGCACGGAGCGCGGACGGATCGCCGGAGGCTTGCCCGCCAGAGGTGGGTGATCGTCCGCCTGGAGCCCAGGCTATCGCCGTCGATGACCCTCACAACGTGCGCTCCTTTTTGCCGCCGTCGGTTTCACCGTCCTGACTTGCGGGCTTTTTCTTAAACAAAAAGTCCGGCTGGCGGCGCTTAAGGAGGGAATCGGATGCGACAGCGACAACAACCATTAACAATCTATTAGGACGGAATCATGAAAATACGCACATGGCTCGGGTGTAGTTTAATGGCAATCGGCTTGACGGTCGTGGCGGCGGAAGATGACGGGGCGAAGACGATCGCCGATAAGTCGGACGACGGGGCGGCGGAGATGATCGCTGCGATCGAAGCGATCAAGCCGCCGGTCTTGGACACTTCACGCGTCAAAGACCGGGACTACGGCCGGGCGTTTATGAACGAGCAGAAAGTCTATAACGGCAAACGCGGCGAGCTCGCCGAAGAGTTCTATCGCGAATTTCCCGACCACCCGCAGGCCTTCACGTACATGCTGGCGTATTGGCAGGCCGTCACGACGAGCGGTCGCGGCGACACCGCCCTCGCCGAGATCGACCAGCTCCTGGCCGCAAATCCCCCGACCGCCCAGCGGACAAATCTCCTCTACGCCCGGGCTCTGGTTACGGTGATCGGGGCCAGAATTGCGACCAAGACCGGCGGCATGAACGCCGCTTCCACCGCCATCGACGAGTTCATCAACGAATCTCCCCAGGACAAACGCGGCGCGTCACTGCTCTTGAGAATGGCAGACGCCGACCACAATTCGCCGCCCGAGACTGCGATTCTGAAGCGGATCGTTGAGAACTATGCCGATACCCCGTCCGTCACGATGGCCAAGGGACAGCTGCGGCAAACCGAGGGCATCGGCCGGCCCGTCGAGTTGAGCTTCACCGATGCGATCAGCGGCAAACCGATCTCGATGGCGGATCTAAAGGGCAAAATCGTCGTGCTCGATTTCTGGTCCACGTGGTGCAGCCCGTGCGTCGACGAAATGCCGTATATGAAGGATCTCTACGCCGAGTACAAAGACAAGGGGGTGGAGTTTATCGGCATCAGCCTCGACTATCCCAGTGACGGGCTCGCCAAGCTAAAGGACTTTGTGGCCAAGAATGACATCGCGTGGCCGCAATACTACCAAGGCAACAGTTTTCTAAGCGCCTTCTCCAGCGAGTGGGGCGTCAACTACGTCCCCTGCGTCTTCGTGGTCGATGCCGAGGGCAATCTCTATTCGACCGAGGCGCGCGGACAGGTGGCGAAGATCATTGATACGCTGCTGGCGAAGCGCTGATTGACGCGACCGCCCTCAGCCATCCCAGCCGCGTCGTAACCGACGCGGCTGCGGATTGAAGCACACGGCTTGCAGCCCTGGGCCTTCAGCTTCCTGACGTCAGTTATGGCATGCCAACCCCAAAAATCCGCGCCGGAAGCGGCGCGGCTACGAAGCGCGCACAGCGGAGCCATGCGGACGGTCCTACGGACACGTCCGCGCTCCAATTTCGATCACGGAGCGCGGACGTATCGCCGCAGGCTTGCCCGCCCCCCCAAGCCAAACCGCGTCGTAACCGCCGCGGCTACACGAAAGCGCGGCTACAAAGCTTGACGTGAAGCCGGAAGTTCGCGCCGGAAGCGGCGCGGCTACACGAAAGCGCGGTTACGAGGTTTCCTCCAAATGGCGGCAGCCATTTGTTTGGGAACGGGCGGGCGAAGCCCGGCCGTTCCAGCCCGATCCGCTGCTACGCCGGCACGCCGATGAGGTCGTCGATCGAGTCGCTCTCGGCGTTGATGTCGGCGAAAAGCCACGTCGAGAGGTACCGCTCGCTGCACGAGGGGATGATCACGACGATCAGCTTGCCCTTGTTCTCGGGCCGTTTCGCCAATTGCAACGCCGCCCAGACGGCCGCCCCGGAGGAGATGCCGATCGGAATGCCGTCGAGCTGGTTGACCTGCTTCGACACCGGGCCGGAGTCAGTCTCCTTCACGCGGATGACTTCGTCGTAAATCTTCGTGTTGAGCACCGGGGGAATGAAGCCGGCGCCGAGGCCCTGCAACTTGTGCGGGCCGGGCGCGCCGCCCGAAAGCACGGGCGAACCGTCGGGCTCCACCGCCACGATTTTCACGGCGGGCTTGCGCGACTTGAGCACTTCGCCGACGCCGGTGATGGTGCCACCGGTGCCGATGCCGGAGACGACGATGTCCACCTTGCCGTCGGTGTCGCGCCAGATTTCCTCGGCGGTCGTGCGGCGATGGATCTCCGGGTTGGCGGGATTGGCGAATTGCTGGAGAATGACGCTGTTGGGAATCTTCGCCGCGAGTTCCTCGGCCTTGGCCATGGCGCCCTTCATGCCCTTGGGGCCCTCGGTCAGGATGAGGCGGGCGCCGAGCACCTTGAGCAGCTTGCGCCGCTCGAGGCTCATCGTCTCGGGCATGGTGAGGATGAGCTTCAGGCCCTTGGCGGCGGCGACAAACGCCAACGCGATGCCGGTATTGCCGCTGGTGGGTTCGATGAGGACGGTATCCTGGTTGATGCGACCGGACTTCAGCGCGTCGTCGATCATCGCGAAGCCGATGCGATCTTTCACGCTGGAGAGCGGATTGAAGAATTCGAGTTTGAGCACGACGTCGGCGAGCGCGCCGTGTTCGCGGGCGGTGCGGTTGAGCCGCACGAGCGGAGTGTTGCCGATGGTCTCGGTAATGTCGTTTAGGATTTTAGCCATAAGTTTAGTGATAAAGAGAACGAAAGACGGAACGATTTCAACTGGAACAGTTAGTTTCTTTCAGTACCCCAGCGGCGGTGGAGGTAACGTTCCCACGGGGAGAACAGTACTTTGTCGGCCAGCAGGCCGATGGCGATGATCACGAGCATGATCGCGATCACCTGATCCATGGCATTGAGCTCGCGCCCGTAGTGCAGCAGATGGCCGAGGCCGAAACCGCTCAGGATGGTCACGTAAATCTCCGCCGCCATGAGCGAGCGCCAGGCAAAGGCCCAGCCCTGCTTCATGCCGCTGACGACGAAGGGCAGCGAAGCCGGCAGCATGACGTGCAGCCACGTGTGCAATTCGCCCGAGCCCATGGTGCGCGCAGCCCGGGCATAGATTGGCGGCACATTGCGCACGCCGTTGTCCGTCGCGATGATCACCGACCACAGCGTGCCCATCACCACGACGAAAAACATGGCCCCCTCGGTCTGCCCGAACCAAAGCAGCGCCAGCGGCACCCAACACACGCTCGGCAGCGTCTGCAATCCGAGCGCGAGCAGACCCAGCGTGTCGTTGAGCACCTTGAACCGCGCCGTCAGCAGCCCCAACGGCAAGCCCAGCGCGATGCCGAAGAGATAGCCGAGCAGCAGACGCTTCATGGTCACGCCGATGGCACCGAGCAACGTGCCATCCAGCAGTGCCGACCAAAGATACCGCGCCACACTACCGGGCGATGGCACGAGCACGGGCGACCAGAGACGCGCCCGGCACGCCAGCTCCCAAGCGACGACGGCGAGGAGGAAGAACACCAGGGCGCGCAGCGTGCGTTTCATTCGGCCACCTCCCCGCCACCGGCCCCAACGTGTTGCTTGAGCGCCCGCATGATCTCGGTCGCGTGTTGCGCCAGATCCACGCTGTTGATGTCGCGCGGCCGGGGCAGATTGATGGCGAACTGCTCGCAGATGCGACCGGGATGGGGTGAAAACAACACCACGCGGTCGCCGAGGCAGGCGGCCTCGCGGACGTTGTGCGTCACAAAAACGATCGTCTTGCGTCGCTGCGCCCAGATGCGCTGCAGGTCGCCGTAAAGCTGCTCGCGCGTGAGGGCGTCGAGCGCGGCGAAAGGTTCGTCCATCAGCAGCACCCGCGGATTGGGCGCCAGCGCCCGCGCCAGCTCCACGCGCTGCTTCATGCCACCGGATAGTTCGTGAATGTAGGCGTGGCGGAATTTTTCCAGCCCGACCAGCCGCAGATAAAAGTCCGCCACTTCGAGGCGCTCCTTCGGCTTCAATCCCGGTTTGAGCTTCAGCCCGAAGAGCACGTTGTCGAGCACGTCGAGCCAGGGGAAGAGTGCCGGTTCCTGAAACATCACCATGCGGTCGCGACCCGGCCCCGTAATCGGCTGGCCATCGGTCAGCACGGCGCCGGCATCGGCCTGCTCGAGGCCCGCCACAATGTTCAGGAGGGTCGATTTGCCGCAGCCGCTGGGCCCAACGAGACAGACGAACTCCCCCTCGCCGACTTCGAGCGACACATTGTCGAGCGCGTGCGTTTCACCCACCTTCGACCGGAAACGCTTCGACACGCGTCGGACGGAAAGCTTCGACGGCGTCTCGTTTTGCAGCTCGGCGGTGATGGTCATGGCTTCGCGCTGAAAAGGCGGTCGAGTGGAATCGTCCGCGGAAGAAAACCGACGCTTCGCGCCTCGCCCACCAGCGTCTCGAATTGCGCCTGGGAAACGCGGTCGGTGAACCGCAACCGGCGCCACGCGCCGGCCACGATGGTGGCCGACATTTCGCGCCGGACCTCGGCGCTCAGGCCGGCGCGCACCAGTTCGCGCGCCTCGTCGGCATGCGTGCCGAGCCAGGTCGTGAGCTCGGCATGGGCGGCCCGGAATTTTAGCGCGAGCTCCGGCCGGGTCTTTAGCAGCTTCACGCTGGCCACCAGCACGGTCGTGACCGCGTCAGGCTGCTCGAGGTAAACCTTGCCGCCGGCCTCCAGCTCCAGGCGGGAAACCCACGGCTCGACGGTCCATACGGCGTCGAGTTTGCCCTGCTGGAAAAGCGCCAATTGGTCGGGATTGGCCGTCGGGATCACCTGCACGTCGCCACCGGTCAGCGTGATTTTGAAACCCTGCTGCTGCAGCCAGACCCGGGCGGCGACATCCTGCGTGTTGCCGAGCTGCGGCGTGCCGAGGCGCCGGCCCTTGAAGTCGGCCGGCTGCGCGATGCGTCCATCCGCCGGCACCACCAACGCCGCCCCGCCCTCAGCCGCACCGGCGAGCACGCGAATCTCCTCGCCCCCGGAGCGGATGTAGGCGTTGAGCGCGGGATTGGGCCCGACGTAGGTGAGGTCGATCGTACCGGCAAAAATGGCCTCCATCGCGCTCGGCCCAGCATTGAACGGATACCACTGGATCGTGACGTCCGGCCCGAGTCGCTGCTCGAACCAGCCGTGCCCGGTGCGCGTGGTCTGGGCGCCGATCACGCCCTGGGCGTGGGTGACATTCGGAAAATAGCCGACCCGCAGCGTGATTTTTTCCGCCCGCGCGCAAGCGAGACCGACGACGAGAGCCAGGACCATACGGATCATTGATCCCCGCACTACAGCCGGCCGACAGCAGGTGGAGCGGCTTGTCCCCAAGACGCTCAGAGCGCGTTGGGGACAACGCGCTCCACCTCGATCCGGCGGGTACGTGAATCTGAATGATTCCATGGACGGAAAATCTAGAAGGCGAGTTGCAGCCGGGTGATGAGCGCCTGTTCATCCTGGCGCAACAGCACGCTCGTCGACGGCACGAGCGTGTCGAAGCGCGTCCGGAAATAGTCGAACGTGGCGCGAACGGTTTTGTTGAGATACCAATTCAACCCGACGCCCCAGGCGGTGGCTTCCGCCGCGCTGGTGGCCGGGTCGGCGAAAAACGGGAACGCGTGGTTGTCAATTTTCAGGTTCGCATAACGCGCCGTGACTTCCCATGCGCCCCATCCCGCCTCGCCGGGGCGGAAGGATTGGGCGGGCAGGACTCCGCTGTAGGCGGATTTTTCGCCCGTGAGCATGTAACCGGTGACGAGCTGCCAGGCGTGGTGGCGCAGTTCCGTCTTCGCGGTGGTGGTGGTCGTCCGGACATCGACGGCGGAAACGGCATATTCGGCGAGCATGCCGAATGGCCCGCGATAGTAGTACGCCTGGGGCGAGACGCGCCAGCTTGGCCCGTCGGCGATCGTCGCGGAATTGTAGCGGAAGAAAACCTGCTGGCCATCGGTCTTGTAGCCGCTGGTGAGCGCGGCGGCAGATTTTTGGCGGCCGCGGCTGCCGGCGACACCGAAGCCCAGACCCTGCAGCAGCGAGGAGGCGTCGCTTTTGAAGGGTTGCACGAGCACGCGGCCAATCACGTCCTTGTCGTTGTCGAAATCGGCATTGGTGGTGTACGCGCCATCGGCCACGCCGTTGAACACGCCCACCGTGTAAATCACCGCGCCGGCCCGGAAGCTGCCGCCGAGCTGGGCGCCAACGTCGCGGTTGGGCAGAAAATTGGTGACGAGCGAGCGCTCCGCGAAAAACGTGGACGCGTCAGATTGCAGCAACTCCAGGCCGATCGGTGGCTTGAAGCGGCCGAATTTCAATTGCGCCGCAGGACTGAGCGTCATGGCCAAATTGGCGTCGAGGACCGTCACACTGCTGCCGGCATACTCTGGCACGAGCTGGAATTCGTAGATCTTGTCGAGCGTGCCTTCGGCGATGAACCGCGCGCGGCGCAACACGAAAGAATTATTCGAGAGCCCGCCATCATGGAAGAAAAGGCGCGAGTCGGCCTGCACGAGGGCGCGCAGACGGAAAACGTTGGCGCTGTCGGCCGACGTGAGCGCAAGGCCTTTGTCGCCGACGCTGACCTTGGGCGCGGTTTGGGCGGCGGTCGTCGCCTCCGCCGCGCTGCGCTCCTGTTTCTTCTCCAGTTCGTCGAGCCTTTGTTCGAGTGCGCGAATCTGGTCGCGGAGTTGCTTGATCTCATCGGCGTCCGCGGCGCGGGCCGACAACACGCTCCCCACTAGAAAGAGCAGCAGGCCCGCCAGCGCGGGTTGAAACAGGCGCCCACTCCAATCCCCCCAGACATGGGCGAGACGCCCACGCCACGCCGAATCGAAGCGCCGGGTGGCACGGGCGTCCCGCCCGTGGGTTTGGGAGGCAGGGTGAGAGCCGGGTCGATATCGGCGGAGCGCCGGACTCGTCGGGTCGGCTTTCATGGGGATCAAATGGTGTAATCGCCGAGCATCTGATGGATGATGCCATCGGTCAGGCCATGGGCGCCGGGTGCACGGCGACTGTGGGGGGCCGGCTCGCGGGTTGGAGGCTCGCTGAAGGGCAACGGCAGGCCGTCGCGCAGTAGTTTCCGGGTGGTGACATCGACGACATCGGCCAGCGTGTAGCGATCGAGGATGCCGGTAATGGCGTTGCGCACGTCGAGCATCAACATGCGCAGCCCGCAATGCGCCTCGTCCGGGCACGAACAGGGGGTGTAGGCCGTCTGCGACACGCAGCCGATGGGCGCCAATGGACCGTCGATCAACCGGACGACCTCGCCGATGGAGATTTGCCTGGCGGGCTTGGCGAGGCGGTAACCGCCGAACTTGCCCCGCTCGCTCTCCACGAAGCCCGCCTCGCGGAGCTGTTGCATCACCTGCTCGAGAAACTTGACCGACAGCTTCTCTTTTTCCGCCAGCTCCGACACCCGCACGATGCGCCGGCCCACGAGAGCTGCAATGGCCAGGTCGATCAAAGCGCGGAGGGCATATTCGCCTTTTTTGGTGAGCTTCATTATTGCCGGTTTTCCAATCTGCATTGATCGTGTAGGATTTAACGCAAGCTCCAATTTCTCCGAGTCCAAGGTTCCTGCCGCCTTCGGTTTGCCCGCCCCAAGGGCATCTCTTGGAACATCCGTGACGCCTGGTGCTCCTCGGCGCCCCGGGCTCCACCGCGCAACCGCGGCGGCCACGATCGGATAGTAGTCGCGCCCTGAGCGGCGCGGGCGATACCTGCGGCTACCGTTCAGTCCAAACCGCGCCATCGGCGGTAGAAATTCCCCTCCGCGCGAATGCGGATGCCGGGCTTCACCGGGTGTCGAACGAAAGGGGACTGAGGGGGAAAATGGGGTGGCCCAGGCGGCGCGAACTGACTCGTTCGAGTTGAAGCGCGACGTGGTAATTGTGCGACATGAAGCGCATGAATTCGTTCTTGCTGACCACTAGGCAGCGGGTGTCTTCCCCCGCCTCGACGTCGGCCGTGGACACGCTGTTTTGCAGCAATCCAATTTCGCCGAGAAACCCACCCGCCTTGACCCGGGCGATGCGCCGAACGCCATTGAGCACGGTGACCTCTCCTTCCGACACGAGATAAAATGCCTTCGTCTCCGCGCCCTTCTGAATGATCTTGTCCCCCGCCGAATAACTCACCACGTCGGCGATCTGCGTGAAGCGGCTGATCGCCTGCGGCCGCCACGAGTGACACAATTTGGAGCGTTGCAGGAGCACGTGTTTGTGCGCGAGATTGAAGACGTCCACCGAGCCCAGCCTGTCGATGACGATCCGTTGAAAGACTGCCGCCGGCAGCACCATGGCGCGCAGCGGCGTTTTGGTCCGGACTTCCAGCCGCGGATGATTCGAATCGACCATGCCCTGCACGCCGAACAGGTCGCCTTCGGCCAGACGCAGGTAAGGCACCCGGCGTCCCGACTTCGCCCGCCGATATACCGTGGCCGCGCCCGAAGTGATCAACCCCACCTGCGCGGGCGCTTCGTCGAAGGAAAGAATCCTGGACCAGGCTTTCGCGGCGAACGGTTTCAACTCCCGCACGAACTCGGCTTGCGCGTCCGGCTTGAGCCGCCGCAGCAGCGGGTTTTCCCGGATCAAGCGTTTGATCTCAGCCTCGTTGGCCTGAAGCTCCGCTCCGTGGTGCCAACGCCGCCAAAAGCGTTGCCAGCGTTGGCGGAGCGTCCGCACGCCAGACCAGACGGACTGCCAGAACAGGCAGGCCAGTCCGAGCAATGCGGCCGCCAGAACTGCGCCCGCCAGCCAGACGCCGGCTTTCTCCCAATAGGCCAAGTTGGTCAGCGTGTCCTCCAAGGACAGGCCGCACGCCTCGTAAACCACATGCGCCCCCAACAATATCCAGCCGATCCCGTACGCCACTTGCGCGACCGCTGTGCGCCATTCGAAAACCCTCCAGGCCGTCCGGAGTCTGGCGGTCGGGAGGCGGTTTTGGTGGAACAGAAAATCGTGGTCCGTATCGAGGAGCGGCCGGCGGCGAAAAAGCTGCACCAGCTTCGCGACGGAACCGCCGGCCAACGGGTGCAGCGCGAGCAGCAGGGTGACGAGCGGAATCAAACTCCAATTTTTATGGGCCAACAAGGCGCCGGCCACCGCTCCGGCGAGCGGGGCAAATTTGGCCAGCTCCAACGCCTGCCTCAACGAACGCTCTGCCATGCGCCCATCGCTCAAATCCGCCGTAAAGTGTGGCACCGGGGTCCGCCAGCGCAACCGGGGGCGGTAAACCTCGCAGCCACCGGCCCGCAAGATGCTCGCGGCTCCGGCATAGCCCGCGCTCAACGCACCGCACGTCGCCGCCCAGCCAATGGCCAGATCGATCCAGGCTGTCGACAACGCGCCATGCAAAAGCACGATCGCAACCAACGCCGCGATCATCAGGGCCGCCGTAAGGGGCAACATCAGTTTCCACGGGAGCGGAACCACCCAACGATTCGCTGTCCGTCGCACGGGAACCACCTGATCACTGCGCAGAATACTGGCCCGGCAGGCCTTGAGAATCAGCTCGTAATACTCACAAAGCGTCGGACACGTGCGCCCGCGAATGGAAACTTCGAGCACCCCCGGCACCGTTTGCTCGCCGGCAAACGCATTCAGAACGCTCCACTGCTCCTCGTTGATCGCAAGATAGGTCTGCGTTTGGACATTTTTGACCACAAAAACCCCGTTCGACATCTGCCCCTTGTTCAAATCGGGGCAAAGCGAAAGAACATCAGCGGTCAATATGAGGTTTTCATCCATTCTGCAACAGCATCAGGCTTGAGTCAGTGGTTGAGCGGACGGAGCGGACGGAGGCGAACCGATCATCTCTCGGACCAACTCGAACAATTGCTCATCTGTAAATGGCTTCTGCAGGCAACGAAAGCCGGCTTCCTCGGCCACCCATGCGCTATCGTCGTTGATGCGGCTGCTCATCAGCGCAATCGGCAGTTTCGTCGTCCGTTTGCGAACATGTTTGACAAAAGTCAGTCCATCCATGCCAGGCATGTATATATCGCTGATGATCATGGCGATTTCGTCCTTGTGGCTATCCCACTCCCCCAGGCCCGTGATGCCAGAATCCGCTTCGAGGGTCTTGTAGCCAAGGCCGCGCAGCGGCTTGCCGACGACCGCGCGCATCGTGGCGGAGTCGTCCACAATTAAAATAGTCGCATGATCGCCCGGTGATTTTCCTGGGGCGCTAGCGGAGGCGTTGGAGAACAAACTGCCTAATCGCGAGAGCATGAACGGTCAGATAGGGGGCAACTGAGGGATTAAATCGGCATGATTTTACGAATCTTTAGCGAAAACGATTTGCAAAACTGAGGAATTCATCCTGTCCGGCGCAAACGGCCGGTGGCCGGAAGACTTCCGAGTTCCACCCGATACAATGTGCTGAATCGCCATGGCTGCAAGTAGCGCTGGGCCTGTTTTCCAATGCAGCCACGCTGGCGTAGCGACCAAACCAGGCTCGCCCCAAGCCTGCCGGGGAGAGGCCGGCCGCAGCGCGACGGCCAAGCGGCCGGCGTTGCAAACCATGATTCTGTTTTCCGCCGAACTTTGAGCTGTCCTGCGGCTGGGAGATCCTTATACCCCGCTGCGATGACTCTGGTCGAACATGTCAAACTAGCCGGCGTTGTGGGCGCCGGTGGCGGCGGCTTTCCCACCCACGTCAAACTCGCCGCGAAGGCGGACACGGTGATTGCCAACGGCGCCGAGTGCGAGCCATTGCTCCACAAGGACGCTGCCGTCATGGAGCACTTTGCCCCCCAGCTCGTGCGCGGCGTCGAGCTCGTGATGGAAGCCGTGGGCGCGGCGGACGGCGTCATCGCCATCAAGGCAAAAAACAAGCACGCGGTCGAAACCGTGGAGCGAGCCTGCCAGGGCACGAAGGTCCGGTTGAAGCTGCTCGGCGACTATTACCCGGCCGGCGATGAGTACGATCTGGTCTTCACCGTCACCGGTCGCCTCATCCCGCCCGCCGGCATCCCCATCCAGGTCGGCGTCGTGGTCAACAACGTCGAGACTTTCGTCAACGTGGCCGCCGCCGCCGAGGGCCGCCCCCTCACCCACAAGACTCTCACCATCGCCGGCGCTGTGCGCGAACCTGCGACTTTGATCGTGCCGCTCGGCACGTCGTATCGCGATTGCATCGCTGCCGTGGGCGGACTCACCACCGACGACCCGGTGCTCTGCCTCGGTGGCATGATGATGGGCGAGACGACCGATAATCTCGACACGCCTGTCACCAAGACCTCCACCGGCGTGATCGTGCTGCCGCGTACCCACCACGTGGTCGAGCGCAAGCTCAAGCCGCCGAAAGTGCAGGCCAGCATCGGCAAGTCCGCCTGTGACCAGTGCCGCTATTGCACCGAGTACTGCCCGCGCTTTCTGCTCGGCTACATGGTCGAGCCGCATCAGGTGATGCGCAGCCTCGCCTTCACCGCCACCGGCAAGGAGCACTGG
>Ga0182021_10001668_pt1 | contig 25713 bp, 21 predicted proteins | sample 612E3MmetaG_FD_120493 | JGI IMG/M metagenome (GOLD analysis project Ga0182021, IMG submission 120493) | Permafrost microbial communities from Stordalen Mire, Sweden - 612E3M metaG (Illumina Assembly) | ecosystem: Environmental > Terrestrial > Soil > Wetlands > Permafrost | place: Sweden... | reverse complement strand
TTGTGGTCCTGGACGTGGATAAAGAAGAGATCCATGACACCTACTACATCGGGGCCAGCGGAGGCCAGGTGAATGTGTTCGGGATAACTAAAAGTGATCAGGACACCCTCTTTGCAGCGACAGAACATGGCGTTTACCTTGCCTATGCAAAAAGTCCCAACCTTGCCAACTATCAATCCTGGAAAAAAGACACGAGGCTGAACCTGACAGCAAAATTCGGAAACATCATTAACTTCAGCGGGCAGGTAATCGTGAGTAAATTCAGGCCATCCCCATCTCCGACGGGAGGAGACAGTCTATACCGCTATGCAAACGGCCAGTGGAACCCTTGGGTGATGGATATTTCCGATCCGATTGGGCATATGGAAACGAACTATGGAAAACTGGTTATCTCCTATGACTATTTCGTGAAATATTTTGGTACGGATTTTAATCTTATCAATGGGGTTTACAGCTATAACGGAACAGGGCCCAACCCTTCGGATGCCATTTTCGACAAAGCCGGACTGATCTGGATTGCCGATAAGAGTACCGGGCTGGTATCGCTTGATATGAACGGAAACTTCACACCTATCGGTATCAGCGGGCCTCTTTCACCCCTTGTTTTTGCAATTACCGCTTTTGGAAATGATGTTTATGTTGTCCCGGGAGGGTACGATGGCTATTATCCGTTCTACAGACCACCTGCGATATATCACTACAACAGCACTTCCTGGACAAATTTGACTGCTACCACGGATCCCGGACTGGCACCGGTATTTGATCTTTCAACCATCACCGTTGATCCCAGTGATCCCCGGAGAATCTATTCGGGTTCTTTCAACCGGGGATTGGTTGAACTCTACGATGGCAAAGTAGTTAGCCGCTGGGGCGAAGGAAACAGCACGCTGAGGCATCACTCAGCATCCACAGATACCAGTGATGTTCGTGTCGGGGGCACTGCTTTCGACAGCGACGGGAACCTTTGGGTTGTGGACTCACATACCAACGATTGCATCTCAAAATATTGTAAATCCTGCTTGCCGGCATGGACTGGCTATAATCTTTCCATTGGCAATGACGACCTTGGCCAGATGATCATCGACCATAGTAACCAGAAATGGGTGGTGATGCGGATCATCACCCAGGTACCCGGTGCTCTCCTGGTTTTTAAAGAAGATGCCACTACTCCCGCAAACAGCAAGTATATCATGCTAAACAGCCAGAAAGGCAATGGGAATATTCCGGGACAGGCGGTTTTTGCGATGGCTGTTGATAAGAACGGGCAGGTATGGGTTGGAACTGAAAAAGGAATCGGAGTTTTCTTTAACCCCGAAAACATCTTTTCGGGCCAGAATTTCGACGCACAGCAGATCCTTGTCCAGCAGGGAGCCTATGTTCAGTACCTGATGGAAAACGAAAAAGTGACCGCACTGGCTGTTGATGGCGCCAATCGTAAATGGATAGGCACCGAGGGCGGAGGGTTGTATTTATTCTCTGAAGACGGGACAAAACAGATCAACCATTTTACTACCGAAAACAGTCCGCTGTTTTCTGACAATATTCTTGCGATTGCCATCGACCCGGAATCCGGAGAAGTATTTATCGGCACCGACCAGGGAATTGTTTCTTACAGAGGTACTGCAACCGAAGGAGACGAGAACTTCTCCTGTACTTATGCCTATCCCAACCCGGTAAAAGAAGATTATGACGGGCTGATCGGGATCAAATGCCTTGTTACCGGAGCCCAGGTCCGTATTACCGATATCGAGGGGAATCTTATCTTTTCAACAAAAGCTGAAGGAGGCGAGGCAGTGTGGGATGGGAAGAACTTCAGCGGGAGAAAGGCTAAAAGCGGGGTCTACCTGGTCTATGCCGGCAACAATACGGGAACCCAGAAAATCGTAACAAAAATTCTTATCCTTCATTAAATGGGTTATGAGAAGGGAATTGCTTTGTCGTTGCGCTCCTTGCAATAACAATGGGCTGGGTTATGAGAAGGGGATTGCTTCAGCACTTCGTGCCTCGCAATGACAATGGGTTGGATTATGAGGGGAATTGCTTCAGCACTTCGTGCCTCGCAATGACAACGGGTTGGATTATGAAATGGGGATTGCTTCGTCGCTTTGCTCCTCGCAATGACAAACCGAGATCGTGAAGGGAACTGAAACAGATTTTCCGGACGGTTCTTGACCTAAAATATCAGCCTTCAATATGCTTCATCAGACAAGGGGTATCGCCTTACATTCGACCAAATTCTCAGAAACCAGCAGTGTTGTTAAGATCTATACTGAGCTTTTCGGATTACAGTCATACCTGGTAAAAGGGGTGCGGAAACAGAATGCGAAGATCAAACCCGGGCTTTTCCAACCCCTCACGCTTCTCGATCTCGTTGTTTATCACAAGGAAAAATCTTCACTTCAAAACTTAAAAGAGGCGAATTACGCTTATCCTTACTCGACCATTCCTTTCGACATCCGGAAAAGTTCCATTGCACTCTTCATCAACGAACTTATCTACAAGACCATCCATGAAGAGGAGCCCCACCCGGAACTCTTTTCGTTTCTTTATCAAACCTGTCTCCAGCTGGATGCTGTTACCGATAATTTTTCGCTTTTCCACCTGGTTTTTTCTCTTCAGCTCACCCGTTATCATGGTTGCATGCCACAATTAAACTATTCAGGCAAGACCCCGTTTCTGAATCTCCGTGAAGGGACTTTCCAGGCCAGCGCCCCCGAGCATCCTGATTACCTGGACCCGAAAATGAGTCACTCTTTCTTCCAGCTTTTGCAGACCCCCGAAAGTGCCTGCCCTTCCATCCGGCTACCTGCCAAAACCCGGGAATCCTTGCTGGAAATGATCCTTTCATATTACCGTCTCCATGTTCCCGGATTCAGGGAAATTCAATCCCATCATGTACTTCATACGGTACTGGGATAAGCCTCCACATCCGGGTTTTTCCTTATATTTGCTGAAAATCTGAATATATGTCACAGGTATTGAGCGAGCAGGAATTGATCCGCCGCAATTCATTGAATGAACTTTTACGGTTAGGAATCAATCCTTACCCCCCTGATACTTTTGAGGTCAATGCACATGCAACTGAAATAAAGAAAAAATTCGCAGAAGATCAATCGCTTTTCCAGGATGTCAGCATTTCCGGGAGGATCATGAGCCGCAGGATCATGGGAGCGGCCTCATTTGTAGAGATCCAGGATTCCACCGGCAGGATCCAGCTGTATGTAAAGCGGGATGATATCTGTGCCGGGGATGACAAAACCTTATACAATACGGTTTTTAAGAAATTACTCGATATCGGGGATATCGTTGGTGTGACCGGATTTGTGTTTACAACGCAGATGGGCGAAATCACCGTTCATGTAAAATCCCTTACCCTTCTTTGCAAATCATTGCGCCCGCTTCCGATTGTGAAAGAAAAAGAAGATGCTGTCTTCGATGCTTTCACCGATCCAGAGCAACGCTACCGCCAGCGGTATGTCGACCTGATCGTGAACCCCCAAGTGAGGGAAACCTTCCTGAAACGTGCCATGCTGGTCAACTCCATGCGTTCATTCCTGAATCTCCGGAATTACCTTGAGGTGGAAACGCCCATCCTCCAGCCTTTATATGGGGGCGCTGCAGCAAGGCCTTTTACCACCTATCACAATACCCTCGACACAACACTTTACCTGCGTATAGCCAATGAGCTTTACCTGAAACGGCTGATCGTGGGCGGTTACGATGGCGTTTATGAATTTTCAAAGGATTTCCGCAACGAAGGGATGGACCGGTACCACAATCCCGAGTTTACCCAGATGGAATTGTATGTTGCCTATAAAGATTATGAATGGATGATGAACCTGGTGGAAGAAATGGTGGAGAAGATCGCCATCGACCTTCATGGCACGACTGAGGTTCAGGTCGGGGAAAACCTCATCGACTTCAAGCGGCCCTGGAAACGTTATACCATGTACGAGGCTATTCAGCATTTCACCGGGACCGATATTTCCGGGAAAACCGAACAGGAACTGGTTGCCCTCGCTAAAAGCCTGGATGTGCCTGTTGATCCTACCATGGGCAAAGGAAAGATCATCGACCAGATCTTCGGGGAGAAATGCGAACCCAACCTGATCCAGCCGACCTTTATCACTGATTACCCGGTGGAAATGTCACCCCTTGCAAAGAAACACCGGAGCAAGGAAGGGCTGGTGGAGCGGTTCGAAGCCATTTGTAACAGCAAAGAGATCTGCAACGCATTCTCCGAACTCAATGATCCCATCGATCAGCGTGAACGGTTCGAAGCACAGCTGGAACTTGGCAAACGCGGGGATATGGAATCAATGGTGCTTGATGAAGATTTTCTGCGTTCACTGGAATTCGGAATGCCGCCAACCGCAGGAATGGGTATCGGTATCGACCGCCTTACCATGATCATGACCAATGCCGCATCCATCCAGGATGTATTGTTCTTCCCGCAAATGCGGCCCGAAAAAAGAACTACCTGATCAACAGCATTTTCTTTGTGACTGTTTCCTTATCGGTAACGATACGGTAATAATAGATCCCTGCAGGTTTATCGCCTGAATTGAAAGTGACATTATATGCGCCTGCATCCTGTTCTGAACTCACCAGTGTGGCAACTTCCTTTCCCAATGTATTGAGGACTTCCATTTTCACATTCGTTCTTCCAGGCAACTGGTAATGAATCGTCGTTGAACCCGTGAACGGATTCGGATAGTTGTAAATATGCAGCGAGGCGCTTTTCCCGGAAACAGCAGGCAGACCGTCATAAAGGGCGCTGTTGATCATAATGATTACCCTGTGGGTGCCAAGTTCGCTGATAACATTCATGGTGTCGATCCAGTATACCGGGTTATCCATGTAAAGCGGTATCGGAAGCCTCACATGCACAAACTCGGAATCACCTGGATTCATCTGATGCGGGAAGCTGGTAGCCGAAATTGAATCTATCCACCACCCTGTTTTACCTGTTTGCTGAACCGAATCGAGGTTTATATTTACCGTCGTAAAATTATGCAGACGGGTTGCTTTACCTTCAATAAGATCGTCCATGGTCCTGAACCAAAGTGTATCCGGGATCGCGGTGATATCGGTATAGATTGCGGTAAACGAGAAAGGGTCGGCAGGGCCCATGAAGGGCATTGTGGCATTGTGGCCTGATTTGTCGGCGGCATAAAGATAATAACTGATGACACTTCCTGCAGGTTGTTTCGGAATCATTCCGGTATAGTGCAATCCGGAGGTATTCACCATATTTATTTTGGAATAATTCCCGGAATTGACCCGGTACCAGATCAGCACCGAATCATTGTAAACAGCCGAATCGCTGCAGGGGATCAGGTCGGCTGTGAGGAGGAAATTATCCTGGGCGGGTTGGTTGCCGGTAAGCGGAATATGATGAATATATAACTGCCCGATATCGGCAATGCCCATGTTGCGGCAATGCAAAGCATCGGTGGAGACCCAGGTAGCAGTACCACCCAGGATGCCAAATACCTGATACCCGGGCATGGCGGTTTGATATGCGGCAATTGCGCTGTCGTCCCAGCTGGAATTCATGATGGGGACAAACACCTTGTTGTTCAGGATCAGCGAATTTGTATAGGGCTGGTCATCGGGTGTATTCACACGGAAAACACGGTAGTTATAACCATAAGAGCAGGGCGTATTGGCATAAAAATTTGCTGTGGCTTCGATCTCGGCATATTGCGGATGTGTGGGAGGGACTTTCCGGATCAGGATCTTGTCGGGCGCCAGGTATTTCCCCCAGCAGTCGATGTGGTTGATATAGGTCCCATTGGGATCGGGTTCAACAAGGTAAGGATCGATACCGAGGTAATTGTGAATTGTGGTTGCAATGGAATCATGCGTCTGGGTTGGATTTTCATCCCATACGAGGATCGTGGAAGTGGAGATCCCCATCCCGTCGGTCATGTAGTTCCCGCCGGTATGAATGACATTCATCCCATACCATGGAATACCAAGCATCTCCGCCACCCGCTTCGGGATCTCATCATCATTGGGCCGTGGCCGGTTATATGGGAAATCCACGATCCCGATATGGTGGCTGCTGTCGGAAACAAACCAGGGGCCATAATCCCGGGTCCAGTACGAATCGCTGGGCGCAAGCAGGAAATTGCAATGGGCCATATTGACCCCGGCAGCCTGGTACTGGCTGGTGACCGTGGCCTGCTGGGAGGAATTGAGGACAATGGTGGTGACCATAACATCAGCGGCCATATCTTTGACCAGGTCGATCGGGATACCAAATGGATAACGAACCAGAACCCCCTGCATTTTGTCAAATTCCGCGACATTCCGCACCGGACCAACGGGAGGAGGCGTTATCACGAAACTTTTTCCTACCTCTCCCTTATGAAGCATTTCTTCAGCGGAAAGCCAGTGACCATATTGCCAGGGTTCCAGTTTCTTTTCCTGAGCGGATGCCTGGATTCCAAAAAGACAAAAAACGAAAAACAGAAGATAGAATTTATTCATGGTCGATCGGTTTGGGTAAGACAAAGGTAATTTATATTTACGATTGAATTGTTGGATTTACGATTTACGATTAATCGTAAATCGTAAATCAGAAAATCGGAATTCCATTGAAAAACTGGTAATAACTTTAGAAAAAATAATTGTCATAATCCGGCCGGGTATGTACTTTTGGGGATTATTTCGCTCAAATGAACAGGAAAGTCAGTATTGCCCGGTTGTCGGTTCTCTCCAATTCCCTGCTGATCGCCATGAAGGTGATCGTCGGCATCCTGAGCGGCTCCATCAGTATTATCTCGGAAGCCATTCATTCCTTCATGGATTTCCTGGCGGCCATCATTGCATTTTTTTCCGTAAGGATATCCGATACTCCTGCCGATGCCCGGCATCCATACGGTCACGGGAAATATGAGAATATTTCCGGTGTCACTGAAGCCATCCTGATCTTCATAGCATCGGGATGGATCATTTTTGAGGCCGTGAGAAAAATGCTTCACCCCCATGAAATTGAAAAGATCGGGTTGGGCATCATTGTAATGACCATATCGGCTGCAGTGAATTTTTTTGTTTCCAGGAAATTATACAAAGTAGCAAAATCAACGGATTCCATTGCCCTTGAAGCAGACGCACTTCACCTGAAGGTGGATGTATACACTTCCCTGGGAGTTGCCACGGGGCTGTTCCTGATGATGGTTTTGGGTTTATTCAGCAAAAGTCCACTGATCCTATATCTTGATCCACTGATTGCCATTGCGGTGGCCCTGCTGATCCTCAGGGAATCTTTCATTTTATTTAAAAAAGCATATGCACCCCTGCTGGATGAAGCCCTTTCGGAAGAAGAGGTGGAACGCATCAAGTTTATTATCGGCAGATATTGTTCTGAAACGGTCAACTACCATGGGTTGCGTACACGGAAAGCCGGGAATTACCGGTATGTGGATTTCCACCTGAATGTCCCGGCCGGGATGAGCGTAAAAGAGGCGCATGATCTCTGCGACAGGATCGAAGAAGAGATAAAAAGCACCCTGGATCATACCGAGGTTACCATTCATGTAGAAGGAATTTAACCCATATTTCTTATTTAAATGATTCCAATCGATTCGCCCCTTCTCTTGAAAAAGAGAGGCAGGGCGGGTCAGGCTGATCAATTGTTCACTGATTAACAATGGATTGTTAATCAAATTTCTCCTCCCTTCCAACTCGTGTAGGTTTATCTCCTAACTTTGCAATTAGCTGTTTTATAAACGATTTAATCTGCTGATATGGCTGAAAGGAAAATACTGATCCTGCTTTTATTGCTTCTTTCACCTTTTCTCCGGGCACAAGACCCTGTGCAGCCCGATTCTGTCAACGCAAAAAAATCCTTTGTGGAAGATGATCCGGTTGCTTCCATGCTCGACAGTCTTGCCCGTTTGAAAATATTCGAGAATTCCAAATTCCTGAAACCCGGGGCCAACGAGATTCCAGGTAATACCAGCACCGGAGAGATTCCCTATTTTTCTGATTCCGTTTACCGCGAGAGAATCACGGGAATGAGCCTTCAATCGCCCTTCGAATATGTTTACAATGCCGATGTCAGGAAATTCATCGACCTCTATGCCTATAGAAAAAGAGGACTTACCGCCCGCGTTCTTGGTTTATCGCAAATCTATTTCCCTTTATTTGAAGAGCAACTCGACAAATACAACATGCCGCTTGAACTGAAATACCTGGCAGTGATCGAATCGGCCCTCAACCCTGTGGCCAATTCCCGTGCCGGCGCCAAGGGATTGTGGCAGTTCATGTATGGGACGGGAAAAGTGTATGGATTAAAAATTTCTTCCTATACCGATGATCGTTTCGACCCCGTCAAGTCGACCGTTGCTGCCTGTCAGCACCTCACCGACCTTTATGAGATCTATGGAAACTGGTCGCTGGCGCTGGCAGCTTACAATTCAGGTGCTGGAAATGTGAACAAAGCCATCCGCAGGGCAGGCGGGGCCAAGAACTTCTGGGTCATTCAAAAGTACCTTCCAAAAGAAACCCGTTCCTATGTTCCTGCATTCATAGCGGCAAGCTATGTCATGACCTTTGCTTCCGAACATCGGATCGTCCCTGTTGACCCGGGAATCCTGTTCTATGAGATCGATACGGTAACAGTGAAGAACCCGCTGACCTTCGACCAGATCTCAGAGATGCTGAAAATCCCCTATGAAGAAGTACAGTTTCTGAATCCCGCATTCAAGCAGGGCGTCATCCCGGCTACGTCTGAAACACCTTATAAACTGAGGCTCCGGAAAAAGAACATCGGCGATTTCATCAACAATGAGACTGCCCTGTATGCATACAAGACCAAATCAGGAATTGAACGGGATTCACTGATGGGGCTGGCACTGAGAAATAACCGTGAAACCATCGAATACAGGGTGAATAGCGGGGAAACCATGGCCGGAATCGCAAAAAAATTCCACATGAGTACCTATGAATTGAAATCCCTGAACGGTTTAAAGAAAAACTATGTCAAGCCGAAACAGCGCCTTCTGGTCTACAATGGCCCGGCCAGTTCTAAATTCCCCGAGAACATTGCCCATATAAATTCACCGCCTGCCAGTTCCAATACAGAACCTGAAAAGGAATCCCCTCCGCCGTCTTCGGCCGGCCCGGTTGTTTATATTGTGAAACAGGGAGAATGCCTTGCACTCATCGCACAAAAACATGGCTGCACCGTTGAGAGCCTGATGGCCTGGAACAACCTTAAGAGCCAGAATATCCTGGTCGGGCAAAAACTAAAGATCCTTTCCTCTTCAGGAGAATCGCCCTCCACCGCGGAAACAAAGACAAAATCCGTTTCCCGTCCTGCTGCCACAACCGTTAAAACGGCAACCAAGTCAAAGGTTAAGTTTATTTGGTACACCGTCCAGCCGGGGGATAATCTCTGGGATATCGCCGAAAAATATGATGCCACTGTTTCTGATATCAAAAAGCTTAACGACATCACCAATGCACAGCGTTTACGGCCAGGACAGAAGATCAAGATAGAACCGGGAAAATAATTAAAAATTGCGAATTACGAATTACGATTTTTCTTTGCGACTCCTGCCTACTGGCAGGTCTGTATAATTCTTTTTTAACCGCAAAGTGACCTACCTATAAAAACTTATAGGAACTGCAAACAAGATAACAATGTTTCACCTTCTATGTTTTTTCTTTTGCTACCAACAAAAAAAATCAGTTCCAAGAGGATCAATAACCTTTTCAACGTTTCCTAACTATTGCCCTCAGGGCGGGCGGGCCTCGTCGCCGCACCGCAGCTGCGCCCAGCGCTGGTTCTCCATCCAGTTCACCGAAGATCAACCTTTGGACCCGCGCTGGTCAAGGCTGCTTATGCGGCGACTGTAATATCTTTTCATCAACCTTTAAGTAGAAGTAAAAATTAACCGCCTCATGAAAATTGCGTTAAGAAAATCGAGGATTGAGCGTTAAGAACTGCGGAGTGTTTGAGGCGCGTAGCGCCGAGTTTCCGCAGTTTAGCGAATGACGATGATTTTTAGCAATTTTCATGCAGCGGTGACTTTTCTTTTGTTTCTTTTCTTTTGGTGGTAGCAAAAGAAAAGAAAGCACTGCCAAAACTGAGGGCAAAGTCGAGTAAAGAAAAAAATGAATGATTTGTGTTTAGTTTAACATCTTGACAATCTATCTATTACAATTAGTTATATAGTAGTGCGCAAAGAGTTTTTTCACTACCTCACCACCTGACTTGTCCGCTTGTCCTATTGTTTTACTTTCTTTTTGAGCGAAGTAAGTTTGAAACTGAAGCCAACATTTGTGCTCAGTTTGTTCCAGACGTATTGGGTAGCCCAGGTGTTACCGGTGTTGGCGGGCGCCCCCAGCCTGTATCCGGTTTGAGAGATCACATAATCGAGCGTATAATAAAACCCGAACCGTTCGCGGGTATCGAAAAACAGGTTGTAGCCAAAGCCGATCACGTTGTTAATATACATGTCGGTTTCGGTCCAGTGAAAAGGTTCGGTGCTCCAACTGTAATAGGTATCATAATTCCCCCTGAACCGTAAATACTGAAACATATAATGAACAAACAGGTTTTCCCTTCCGAAGACATTGAAGATATAGAATTTATAACCGGCCATGGCGCCCAGCCGGGGAGTAATGTTATTATCGTTAAAAAACAAGCCGTGGGTTGTCAGCGGGTAGATTAAGCCGGCAGAAAACTCATGCTTGCCCGTCCGCACATAGGGAGCAACATACAGCATGCTCATGTTTTTCTTCTGGTAATCCTGGGTGGCGGGGAAATTCGTAAGCGCGCCTGCATCGATTCCAAATTCCTGCATATCGGAAGATGATTGTGAAAAAAGATGTTGAGAAAACAGGAAGATAAACTGTAAAGTGAGCAGAATTGCAACTGACCTTTTCATGGTTTGAATTTTAATTTGATAATTGCTAACGTGAAAATACATGAAATAAGTATTATTTGGTAAAATGAATACCCGAATATTGATCAACCCCGCCTACCCCATGCCGCAAACAACGCACCGGCCGGTATGCAAACAAACAGCCTGTCCGCAGGAAGGGCATTTCCATTTTATTCTTTCCCGGCTGATAAACTCATGGATTCCTCCCTTTTTTATTTTTTCAAGATTCTCAATCAGACTCACATTATACTTTGTTCTGTACCTGGTATCTATGTGGGTCAGCCTTTTACAGGGATAGCTTTCACATTCAAAGCAGAAGGTTGCATTTTCATTCTGAAAAAACTGACAATTTTTTATTTTGCATGCAGTGCGGGAAATGGGTTTATTTTGGTCGCAACCCCTGCAGCCCGTGCATTTGTTTTTTACTCTTAAAAAAGCAAAGCAAAAGCCGCAATTCGTTCCACAAGGGGCGATTAAGATTTTGAGGTTGCCGTTTTTCATTACAGATAGCTTTTTACCTGCTATTGATGTTCTGCAGAGTGATTTCCAAGAGGGTCGTTTGGTTTTATTTTCAGGAAAATATCTTCCACCCGGAGGAATGGAATGGAAAAACGCCTGGAAAGCAGGTTTCCGATATAGGTTTTCCCGCTTCCTTTGAGACCGATCAATATGAAGATTGTTTTCAAGGGAACGTGGACTGGTGGAGTGATGAAAAAGATTATGGCCTTTATTTACCCCGGTATCTGTTTCACCTACTTGCTTTTTTTATAGTGTTCTATATTATGTCTTTCTGCAAAATCCAGGATTCGTTTATAAAAGTCGTTCGTTATTCTGACCAGGTATGATTTATCGGTTGTAGTCCTGATAACCCCTATGAACTCATCATTCTGCAGATCCTTAAAAGTGATCAGGTTAATTTCTTCCGCAAATAAATATGTATTTCCAATACCATACCTTGAAATATTCAGTGCCTCAGGACCGACACTTATTAATTCATATTTCCGGTTGCGGAACCCGTAAAACATTACGATCAGTACCAATACCATGGGTACCACATAGTAATAAATGTCAAAATAGTTGGTAAAGAACAGGATCACGATAAGGCTTATAAGAAGATAAATCCTGCGTAATACTTTTTTCATTATGATAGAACATTTTTCAAAACTTGAAATTCTTATCCTATTGAAATTCAACTTTACCGTCCTTGATATTAATGCTCCACATAAATCCAAGCGTATATTTACCATCAGGTGCTGGTTCATTCCCTATGTAAGCATTATCTCCGTTTTTGAATCCACTTTCAAGTGAGGATCTAATTATTAAATCACCTTTCTTCGTTTGATATTTTAAGTCGAAATACTTCTGATTTTCCTCAATTTGTTTTTCAACAGGTTTTGAATACCCTATGCCTGTCTCCTTTGACCATGCTGAAACAATTCTGTTTGTATTTCTTATTTCATTGCTAATATTTGCAAGGGCTTTTGCCATAACAAAGAAAGTAATTAATGAAATCAATCCAATAATTCCAATAATAATTGAAGTCACAGAAATTGTATCAGTGCTGCTGGAATGCGAACCGTATGAATATTCATCCCACGAGATGCAACTCAGGCATATTACGAATAGAGCAATTATTGCGTAAATCTTTTTCATACTTTTTATGTTAGAACAGATTAAGTTTTATTAAATTTTCCTCCCATTGAACAGAATTACAAATTCTGTATTGTTTCGAGCGGAATTACAAATTCCGCTCAGCGGGGGAACGGAGGACTAATTCACGGATTGATACGAAAATCATACCTCTGTCTAGTTCACCTCTGTTCCTTCCGGTTTGTTTACTACAATTTTACTAATTCAAATTAAACATGACAAATCTAAAGGCACCTCTGTGAAATTCCAAATCGGAAAGAATGCTTATTTAAACACAGAGAAGAGGATTGGCGAACAGCGAAAATTAAAATGAAAAATTGTCCGCCTGTCTAACTTGTTCAACTTGTCCGCTTGTCAAACCTGTCCGCCTGTCCAACTTTTTTTTCACAAATACATCCATCGAACAAAATTTGTTGTATATTTGCCCACCTGGTTAAACTACCTGGTTAAACCTGATGGCTAAGAAAACCCTCTCCACCGAAGAAAAGATCCTGGAAGCTGCGAAGAAAGTCTTCCACCGCAAAGGTTTTGAAGGCGCCCGCATGCAGGAGATCGCGGATGAAGCCGGTATCAACAAAGCGCTGCTGCATTATTATTTCCGCACCAAGGAAAACCTTTTCGATGCAGTGTTCAATGCTGCTTTCCATGAGATCTTCACAAAATTATTCTCGACCGTTGACGCCGATATGCCACTTGAAGAAAAACTGAAGAACCTGGTCAATGTATACATCAGTTTTCTCCAGAAAAATTCTTACATCCCCGGTTTTATCCTGGCTGAATTGAACCAGAATCCTGAAAAGATCATCAATATTTTCAAATCTGCACCTGTATCACCTGCCAGGTTGATTGAACGGATGAGAATAGCGGTGCAGGAAGAGCAACCCGACAAAACGGATTTCCGGGAACTATTTATCAATCTTCTTTCCCTGTGCATATTCCCGATCGTAGCCCGGCCGATGATCCAACACATCTTTGAATTCTCGGATAAAGAATATGACCAGTTTATCGAGAAAAGAAAAAAAGAGCTCCCTGTATTTATCATGAACGCAATCAGAAAAAAATGAAGCGAATCGCATTCCTGCTGGGATCGTTGATCATTCAGTCTGTTGTTTACGGGCAATCGGATACGGTGACCCTTTACGACTGTTATCGTCAGGCAGAAAAAACTTATCCCCTGGCACGCCAGTCAGGGATGCTGGAAAAATCGAATGAACTGAAGATCAAAAACCTCAACAAGAATTACCTGCCGCAACTGAACCTCAATGGCAGCGCAACCCTTCAATCGGATGTTACAGAGTTGAAACTGAACCTTCCGGCCCAGTTCTCTTTCATCCAGTTTCCCCAGATCAGTAAAGACATGTACAAGGTCACCTTCGACGTGAACCAATCCATCTATGACGGGAATGTAACAGGTTACCAGAAGAAAATGGAAACTTTCAACCTGCTATCGGATCAGCAAAGCATCCGGGTTGAGCTGTACAAGCTGAAAGACCGGATCAACCAGGCTTACTTCAGCATCTTCCTGTTCCAGCAAAATGAAGCTTTGCTGAACAGCACCAAAGGCCAGCTGGAATCGAAACTCAAGGAAATACAATCGGCCGTCGCGAACGGCGCTATGCTCTCCTCCAACGCAGATGCTTTGCAAGCCGAACTGATGAAGCTTGACCAGCAACTGATCGAAACCCGCACCGACCGCACCACCGCATTCCAGGTGCTTTCTGAATTGACCTCTTCTGCTATCCCTGATAATTCAAAGTTGGCTCTTCCGCGGGTTCAGATCGGTTCGACGATATTTGAAGATAAACGGCCTGAAATCCAGTTATACGACATTCAGCAGGGAAAGACCGGCGTGATGAAGAACATGGTAAACACGCGCTGGAACCCGAAGTTCTATGCATTCGGCCAGGCAGGGTACGGAAGGCCGGGATTGAACATGCTTTCAAACGATTTTACGCCCTGGTGGATGGTCGGCGCCAAGTTAACCTGGAACATCTGGAACTGGAACCTGAGTAAAAATGAAAAGAAGATCTATGAGATCCAGGGCGATATCATCGGCACACAAAAAGAAACCTTTGAAAAAAATCTGAGGATCGATGCGGGAAGGGGACTTGCAGAGATCGAAAAGCTGGAAGCGCTGCTTCAGAAAGACGAGGAGATCATTGCATTGAGAACCAGGATCACCCACACGGCATCTTCACAGCTGGATAATGGGGTGATCACTTCAAGCGATTATATCTCGCGGCTCAACGAGGAAACACAGGCGAAACTTGCGCTGGAGGTTCACAAGATACAGCTGGTTAAGGCAAAGATCGCTTACCTGTTCACATTGGGGAAACTTTAGGCTATTGCAGAGGATGGAGGTCGGAGGTCGGAATTCAGAGGATGGAGGATGGAGGATGGAGGATGGAGGATCGGGAATTGACCCTGTAGGGGTCAAATATTTATAGATCAGATGCGGGAATGCAGAAATTCAGAATTGAATAATCGAATAACGAACAACGAATTCTGAAATCAGAATTCATTTAGACCCCGTAGGGGTCAAATATTTATAGGGGAAGGTGCGGTGACGAGGCCCTAAACAAAAAATAATTATTTGCGTTTCTGCAGTAAATAAAATAAAAACCATAATACCATGAAAAGAGTCCTATTAATCGCTCTCCCAATTTATCTCCTGATCGCCTCCTGTAGCGGGGATAAAGATAAACCCGATGCCTATGGGACATTTGAAGCCACCGAGGTCACGGTTTCCTCCCAGACCAACGGGAAAATTCTTTTCCTGAAAGTGGAAGAAGGCCAGGTGATTGATTCAAACGTCCTGGTAGGCATCATCGACACCCTGGATATGGATCTGAGAAAGAGCCAGACACGTGAACAGCAGCTTGCCACTTCCTCGAGAAGGGACGACCTTGCGGCACAGATCGCTGTCCAGGAACAGAATAAAACCAATATCCTGGTGGAGAAAGCGAGGGTCGAACGCCTGCTGAAAGACGGAGCGGCAACAACGAAACAGATGGACGACATACTGGCGAGCCTCAACCTCACCGACAAACAGATCGCATCGGTAAGATCACAGTATGCAAGCCTGGATGCACAGGTATCGACCTTCAACAAGCAAATCGCCCAGGTTGACAAATCGATTGCAGATGCACACATCCTGAATCCCATCAGGGGAACCATCCTTACAAAGTATGCAGAGCCGAATGAAGTGACTACATTTGGAAAACCGATCTACAAGATCGCCGACCTTACCAGTCTCGACCTTCGTGTGTATGTGAGCGGGGCACAATTGCCGTATATCCGGATCGGACAGAAAGTGGAAGTTCGTTACGATAAAGACGAAAAGACCAACAGTTCCGTTGAAGGAATCGTTACCTGGATCTCGGAAACAGCTGAATTTACCCCCAAGACGATCCAGACCAAGGAAGAAAGAGTGAACCTCGTTTACGCCGCCAAGGTAAGGGTAAAGAACGACGGGACGCTGAAGATCGGGATGCCGGGTGAGATCCGGTTTATGCCTGCAAAATGAAACAGTATTAACCAAAAACAACCATCATGAGAAAAATCGGAACATTCACATTTGTACTCTTTGCGCTGTTCGCCTTGATGGGCGGGAAATCATTCGCCCAGAAACACAAGGCAGGCGACATTGCCGGGATCTGGTACAACGAGGAAAAAACCAGCAAAGTCCAGATTTACCAGGAAGGAAATAAGTTCTTTGCCAAGATCGTCTGGCTGAAAGAGCCGAATGACAAGGCTACAGGCAAACCCCGGGTGGATAACCTGAACCCGGACGTTAAACTGCAGAAGACTCCTTTGCTGGGACTGGTCATCCTGAAAAATTTCGTTTTCGACGGAACGGATGAGTGGAGCGAAGGAACCATTTATGACCCGAAGAACGGGAAGACTTACAGCAGCAAGATCCATTTTGGCGATTCCCCCAACCTGCTGAAGATTCGCGGATATGTCGGAATCTCGTTGCTGGGAAGAAACACCTACTGGACCAAGACGATACTTGTGCCCTGACGGGCAAATGCGGGAATGAAGGAATTCAGAATTGAATATCGAATATTCCTGCCGGTAGGCAGGGATCAACGAACAGCGAATTGCGAATGAACCAACCAGCGATCATCGTAAGAAACATCAGCCGGAGCTATGGCACGGTGAAAGCGCTCGACGATGTTTCGTTTGAAGTGGCGAAAGGGGAATTGTTCGGCTTCATCGGGCCGGATGGCGCCGGGAAAACCACCCTGTTCCGTATATTAGCCACCCTGGTGCTGCCTGATGCAGGAATGGCTTCTGTTGAAGGGCTTGACGTGGTAAAAGATTTTAAGAAGATCCGGAAGATCCTGGGGTATATGCCGGGAAGGTTTTCTCTTTACATGGATCTCAGAGTGGAAGAAAACCTCTCGTTTTATGCAACCATCTTCGGAACAACGATCGAAAAAAATTACGACCTGATCAAAGACATCTACCGGCAAATTGAACCGTTTAAAACCCGCAGGGCCGGGAAACTTTCGGGCGGGATGAAGCAGAAACTTGCGCTATGCTGTGCTTTGATCCACAAACCGGCCGTTATTTTCCTGGATGAACCCACTACCGGCGTAGATGCTGTTTCGCGCATGGAATTCTGGGATATGCTCCGCAGGCTGAAAGAAAGCAACATCACCATCATGGTATCCACGCCCTACATGGATGAAGCCAGCCTGTGCGACCGCGTAGCGCTCATCCAGGCAGGAAAGATCATGAAGATCAGCCGGCCGGAGGAGATTGTTGCAAGTTACAGCCGGGAACTCCTGGCCGTGAAGTCCGGCAGGTTTTTTGAATTATTGTCGGATCTCCGCGCCTATCCTGGCGTACACAGCGTATATGCATTCGGCCAGGCAGCCCATGTGGCTTTCGATAAATCCGCTTTTGCAACGGAAGACCTTCGAAAATATCTTGTCAACAGCCGGCATCCGGATGTCGTGATTGAAGAGATCAGTCCGACGATAGAGGATTGCTTTATGGAACTGATGGTTGAATGAAAAATGAAAAATGAAGAATGAAGAATTTCATTTTAATGCGGAATTTCAGAATTGAATAATCGAATAACAAACAACGAATTCTGAAATCAGAATTCATTTGGACCCCTTTGGGGTCACATATTTGTAGAAAAAGAGGAACACCCATAATTCTCCCCATCTCCTTCAGGAGAGGGGGACGGGGGGGGAGGTGACTTTAATCGAATATTGATCAACGTTGCTTCGCTTCGCTCGCAATGACAAAACAAACAGGAATTGTAATCAATGACTGAATCCATCATAATCGTCAAAGACCTGGTCAAGAAATTCGGGCATTTCGTTGCGAATGATCATTTGAATTTCGAGGTCAGGAAAGGCGAGATCTTCGGATTTCTGGGGGCGAACGGAGCAGGAAAAACCACGGCGATCCGCATCCTCTGCGGGTTGTCGTATCCCACATCGGGGGAGGTGAAGGTGGCCGGCCTTGATATCTATACCCAGCGCAATCAGATCAAACGGAACATCGGCTATATGAGTCAGAAATTTTCGTTGTACGACGACCTTACGGTTTATGAAAATATCCGTTTTTATGCAGGGATCTACGGACTCGGGAGAAAAGAGATCAGGACCAAAGCCGAGATGCTGATGAAACGGCTCGACCTGGAAGCAGCAAGGGACAAACTGATCCGTGATATTCCACAAGGATGGAAACAAAAACTGGCTTTCTCGGTGGCCATCATCCATGATCCAAGTATCGTCTTCTTGGATGAACCCACAGGGGGCGTCGACCCTATTACGCGCCGGCAGTTCTGGAACCTGATCTACGAGGCTGCAAGAGATGGCATCACGGTATTTGTCACGACGCATTACATGGATGAAGCCGAATATTGCGATCGTGTCACGATCATGGTCGACGGGAAGATCGCTGCACTGGATACACCTGCAACTCTGAAGAAAACGTATGGTGCTGCCAATATGAACGAGGTTTTTTTGAAGCTGGCAAGAGCGAAATGATTTACGATTTACGATTTTAGATTTACGATTGAATTTTGGATTTACGATTATGGGACTAATGAAATTTCTTGAGAAGATTAAACCGGGGGTACAAAAAAGAACCCTCCTGCTCATTGCCGGGTGTGCATGGAGCATTGCCGGCGGGATCCTCATCTCCCGGTCGCTGATCCACCTCATCGGTGTTAATCATCACCTTTTCATTGAAATCGGGATCGGGATCATTTTCGGCAGCCTTTTCTACCTGCTTCTCTTTACCCGAATCTCCAAAAAACACATCACCCGGATCAACCTTATCGAGATCGACAACCCGTGTTTCTTCTCCTTCTTCAATTTCCGGAGTTACCTGCTGATGGCGGTCATGATCAGCGGCGGGATCACACTTCGTTTATCCGGACTGGTAAATCCTGATATCATCTATACTTTTTTCCTCTGCATGGGAATTCCGCTGCTGGTATCGGCCTGGCGGTTCTTCTACAGTTATGCGAAAAACAAGAAAAGCACATGAAGCGATTCACCGGGTTTGTCACCAAGGAGTTTTACCACATCTTCAGGGATTACCGTACCCTGCTGATCCTCTTTGGCATGCCTGCAGTGCAGTTGCTGTTATTCGGATATGTGATCACCAATGAGATCAAGGATGCTAGGATCGCCATTTATGATGCATCGAAAGATGAAGTGACCCGGAAGATCTCGGAGAAGATCCTTTCTTCCGGCTATTTTATCCTGGAAAAAAATCTTAAAAACTATTCCGAAATTGCCCCCACCTTCCGGGAAGGAAAGACCAAGCTGGTGATCGTTTTCGGCAGTAAATTCGCGGAAAAGCTGCAGCGGGAAGGAAATGCCGAAATCCAGATCCTGGGCGACGCCTCCGATCCCAACACCGCCAACATCCTGGTGAATTACGCCACCGGCATCATCAACAATTATCTTATCTCCATCAACATTGAAAAGGTCCCTATGCGGATCATCCCGGAAGTAAGGATGCAGTATAACCCGGAGCTGAAAGGTGTTTTCATGTTCGTTCCCGGCATCATGGCCATGCTGCTGATGCTGATCTCGGCGCTGATGACTTCGCTCTCCATCACCCGCGAAAAGGAACTCGGCACCATGGAACTGCTGCTTGTTTCTCCCTTGCGGCCCATACAGATCATCATCGGGAAAGTAATTCCATATGTGCTGCTTGCCTTTATCGATTCCTGCATCATCCTGGGTATGGGAAATTTCGTTTTCGGCGTGCCGATACAGGGAAACCTCATCCTGCTAATGGCCGAGAGCCTGCTCTACATCACCATGGCGCTGTCGCTGGGGATCCTCATCTCGAGCATCACCAACAGCCAGCAGGTGGCCATGACGATCTCACTCGTCGCGCTGATGCTGCCAACTATCCTTCTTTCCGGATTCATCTTCCCTGTGGAGAACATGCCTCTCATCCTGCAGGTGCTCTGCCACTTTATGCCGCCGAAATATTTCATCACCATCATAAAAGACATCATGCTGAAAGGGAACGGGATCATTTATGTATGGAAGGAAACCCTCATCCTGATCACGTTTACTGTGGTATTCATCCTGATGGCCATCAAGAAATTCAAGATCCGTTTAGCATAAGGCAATATGAGCACGATCCTTTTCATCATCCAGAAAGAATTTATCCAGGTTTTCCGCAACCGGATGATGATGCCGATCATCTTCGTTGTGCCGCTGGTCCAGCTGATCATCCTTGTTCATGCCGCCACCTTCGAGATGAAGAACATTAAAATTTCAGTCATCGACCTCGACATGTCATCTTCCTCCCGGAAACTGGTCAGCAAGTTCCAGGGAAGCCCTTTCTTCCTCGTGAAACACACTTCGTTTTCCGATAAAGAGGCCCAGAAAGAGATGAAGAAAGGCAACGTGGATATGATACTGCAGATCCCCTATGGATTTGAACGGAGGCTGGTGAAGGAAAACAAAGCCACGATACAGGTGGTAGTGAATGCCATCAACGGGGCCAGCGCCGGGCTGATCAATGCCTATTCGATGATGATCATACTGGATTTTAACCGGGAGTTGCTGGTCGACTTCCTGAGTCCGGCCATGCTCGCTGCAACGCGAAACATCCATGTCACTTCCAGTTACTGGTACAATCCTAAACTGAATTACAAAACCTATATGGTTCCCGGCATTCTTTGCCTGCTGGTCACGATCATCGCATTTTTATTATCCGGGATGAACATCGTGAGGGAAAAAGAGATCGGCACCATCGAGCAGATCAACGTCACTCCCATCCGAAAGGTACAGTTCATCGCCGGCAAGCTGCTGCCCTTCTGGATCATCGCCCTGTTTGAACTTGCGTTCGGCCTCGTTGTCGGGAAACTGCTCTTCAGCATTCCCCTTATCGGCAGCCTCTGGCTGATATTTCTTTCGGCAGCTGTTTATATCTTTGTAATTTTGGGATTCGGGTTATTGATCTCCACGATGACGAACACCCAGCAACAATCGATGCTGGTTTCCTTTTTCTTCATGGTGATCTTCATCCTGATGAGTGGCCTTTTCACATCGATCGAAAGCATGCCGGTATGGGCGCAGAACCTCGACCGGATCAATCCCATCGCTTATTTTATCAGGATCATGCGGATGGTGATGCTGAAAGGGTCAGACTTTCATGATATCCGGGAATCTTTTTATTCCCTGGTCGTTTATGCCCTGGCTATTATAAGTTTCGCAGTATGGCGGTACAGAAAAGTTTCCTGAACTAGATGCAACGCTGGAAAAATATCCGTATCCGAAAACGCCACAGGTGGATCCTTATTCCCCTCCTGGTCATTGTTATCGGGTTGGCGATTGTAAGGCAGTTTTATCATTTGAAGGATGAAGATCCGGCAAAGGATGCTTTCCAGAAGATCCGCGAAAGAGGTTACATGGTAGCGCTTACCGATAAGAATTCGCTGGATTATTTCATTTACCGAGGTGAGCCGATGGGATTCCAGCTGAGTCTTCTTCGTTCTTTTGCCGATTACCTGAATGTACCCCTGAAGATCATTGCTACAAACGATATTTCCAAACTCTATTATTACCTGGATATGAATGTAGGCGATGTCATTGCCTGCAACCTGCCGGTAACAGGAGAAGGAAAGCGCATGGTCCACTTTTCTGAAACCCTGCTGGAAACACGGCTTGTGCTTATCCAGCGGAAACCCACAGGGAACAACAAAACGGGAGATGCCCGGCTGATAAAATCGCCTTCCGATTTTTCGGGCGACACGATTTACCTCCAGCGTAATCTCTTTGAAAGACCTTTGCTGGCACGATTCCTTCGCAGGGCAGGCCGAAACCTGACCGTGATTGAAGAAACCGGAAAAAATGCGGGGCAACTCATCGCCATGGTTTCGGAGGGGAAGATCGATTATACCGTTTGCGAAGAAAATGTGGCGATGATGATAAAGCGGGCCTACCCCAACCTCAACGCAGAATATTCCATTTCCGGGTTCCACGATTATGGATGGGCTGTGGTTCATTCTTCCGATTCCCTGCTGATGAAGATCAACGAGTGGATAACAGAAATCAAAAAGACCCGGGAATTAAAGCAGACCTACATGGCCTATTTCGAAAACCCCGGTGTTCCCAATTATTTCCGGAATGATTTCTTTTCTGTAAAGGGGAATAGGTTATCTCCTTTCGATGACGTGATCCGGAAACTAAGTATGAATATTTCCTGGGATTGGCGGCTGCTTGCTTCCCTGATCTACGAAGAATCGAATTTTCACCTGGGGGTTGTCTCTTCACACAATGCCACCGGGCTTATGCAGCTGATGCCGGTAACGGCCAATAAATTCGGGATGGACAGCATCTCGACTCCTGCACAGCAGCTTTCAGCCGGCGTTAAGTTCCTGAAATGGCTTGACAGCCAGCTCTCCTCTGAAATCCCGGATCCAAGGGAGCGGATCAACTTCATACTCGCGGCATATAATGTTGGGCTTGGCAAGGTGCTTTCGGCCCGCGAGCGGGCATCAAAATACGGGAAGAATCCCAACAAATGGAATGGGAATGTGGGCTATTACCTTACCCGCCGTTCAATGAAAGACCCGAATCCTTCGTCTGATTCAGCAATTGATCAGTCCCTGTATGCCGGTGCCGGTCGTTTCGTTGAAAGTATCCTTGAGCGATACCAGCATTATAAGAACAATATTCCTGAGTAATTGGGGAATTGGTGAGGTAGTGAGGTGGTGAGGTGGTGATTTTTTTCATTTCGTCATTTGTCATTGCGAGGCACGCAGTGCCGAAGCAACCTTAGTGTTACTTTGTGTGTACTTTGTGCGCCTTAGTGGTAAAATTTTTTAACCACAAAGCATCACAAAGGTTTTAACGAAGGCGCTCAAAGGAAATAAATCCAGGATCAACAGGCAACCCGGAACTTCTTTCGTCATCTGTAATCTAACAATATAATTCATTATATTTGCCCTGCACAACTCCCACTCCATGAAGAGAGTTCCACTCTCTCTGACTTTTCTTTTCCTGATCACCACCCTTCTGTGCGATCCTGAAATACTTATAGCTTCTAAAAAGCAGGAAGACCTTACCAGGTTTCAGAAAACCTCATCCGGCTTCACCGAAAACAAAGGCCAGGTCATCGACCAGAACAATAAACCCAATCCAGCAGTTCTTTATCTGCTGAATACCCCGGGGATGAATGTGCAGCTGAGGAAGGGAGGATTTTCTTATGACCTTTATCGAATATCGAATATTGATCAACGATTTTTGAATGTTGAACGAAACACGGTTAACATCCAATCACAAGCATCCAGGATCCAGCATCCAGGATCCAGCATCCAGTTCCACCGTATCGACATCGACCTCCTGAACGCCAACCCCCATCCAGCCATTGAAACATCTGCTCAGTCATCTGACTATATTAATTATTATACCACAGGCACTCCAACAGAAGGAATTACTTCCGTCAGATCCTTTTCATCTGTTACCTATAAAAATATTTATCCCGGGATCGATCTTCAGTTTACCAATGATGACAGCCGTTTTGAATACAATTTCATCCTTCAGCCGGGAGCAAATATCAATTCAATAAAATTAAAAGTCTACGGACCGGAAAAGATAGAAGCATACAAGGAAGGAATTCGCTGCGAGACAAGTCTTGGGAATGTTGATGAAACTATTCCTATCTGCTATTATAGTTTCAATGGCACCCGGATTCCTGTTAAAGGAAGGTTTAAGAAGATCGCGGAACATTTTTACGGCTTTGCTGTTGATCAGGCTATTCCCGCTGGGGCAGTTTTGGTGATCGATCCGATTCCACGACGGGTATGGGCAACCTATTATGGTGGTTCAGGCTTTGACTTGATTTATGTGACGGTTTCAACGGATGGTAATATTATTCTATCAGGCTCTACATCATCCACAAATAATATCGCAACCGCCGGGTCCTTTCAATCCACTATAGGTGGATCAGAGAACCTTTTCATAGCAAAAATGACAACCGCAGGTCAGCGTTTATGGGGGACATATTGGGGAGACCTCGGGTCAGAGACTGGAAGAGTTTGCAAAACGGATAACCTGGGAAATATCTATATAAGCGGATACACTGATTCCCTTTCTACTAATCTTGCAAGCCCGGGTGCATATCAAACAAGTGTTGCCGGACCCTCGGATTGTTTCGTGGGAAAATTCAACGGTTCGGGTTTCCGTGTCTGGTCAACATATTACGGGGGTCAGAAATATGAGGATACTGGTTTTTGTACGGTAGATAATAACGGGAATGTATATTTATGCGGAGAAACCAATTCAACAAATGGAATAGCAACTGCCGGAAGTCATCAACCTGCATTTGGTGGTGGTGTAGATGCTTTTCTTGTTAAGTTCAACAGTTCGGGTCAGCGTCTTTGGGGAACCTATTACGGAGGCTCCTTCTGGGATGCAGGATTTTATTGTGATGCAGATGCAAATGATCATGTTATTCTTTGCGGAGAAGCAAACTCTCCCACTAACATCGCTACCCCGGGATCTTTCCAACCTGCTCTTGGAAATCCTCCTACTTTTGGCCTTGGGGACTGTTTTCTGGTACTCTTTAATGGCTCGGGTCAAAGGCAATGGGGAACCTATTATGGAGGGACCGGTTGGGAAAATGCACTTATGTGTAAGATTGGCGCAGATCAGAATCTGTACATCTCCGGCGAAACGGAATCACAAAATGCCATTGCTAGCCCAAATGGTTTTCAACAGGTGTATGGTGGGTCGTCCATGGATGACTTTGTGGCCAAGTTCAATATAAGTGGGGCGAGGATCTGGGGCACCTATTATGGTGGAGCAGGGTATGATGAACGTGGCTCTCTTGATGTGGATGACAGTTCAAATGTATTTCTAAGCGGCGGCACAAATTCTACTGCTAATATAGCAACCCCCGGCGCTTTTCAACCGGTTGAAATGGGATCCTTTGACTTCTTTCTTGTAAAATTCGATTCTGCCTGTCATCGTATGTGGGGAACCTATTATGGCGATACGACCAATGACGGTGGTACAAATTGTGCAGCAACCGGGGATACTATATACCTTGCAGGTGCAGCATCCAATTCGTACCGCCTTACGACACCGGGTTCTTATCAGCCATTATTTGGTGGAGGGCTATATGATGGTTTGCTGGTAAAATTTGTTGATTGTAATGCTCCTGATACTGCCGATCATATAACAGGAAATGATACCTTATGTGTCCCGCAAACCTGGGAAACATATTCAATAACACCGATGGTTAATGCAACGAGCTATTTATGGGAATTTCCACCGGGAGCAACCATTACTTCGGGACAGGGTACCCTTTCAGTTACCGTTGATTTTGGGATTAATACTGCTTCAGGTTATGTCACTGTCAAAGGCGTAAATGCATGCGGTCCCGGGGAGCCCAACCGGCTCTATCTTCACTTGTTTCCCCGTCCTGTACCCGTCATCACCGGCAATCTCAATCCTTTACAGGGAACAAACGAAACCTATTCAACAGAAACCGGGAAGACGAATTACCAGTGGACATTTTCCTTCGGCGGAACACTGGTCTCCGGAGGTGGAATCAATGATCCGACCATCACAATACTATGGAATACGGTTGGCGCACAATGGGTGAGTGTGAGTTATACAGATGGGATGGGTTGTACCGCCCTGACACCAAC
>Ga0182021_10001667_pt1 | contig 25715 bp, 20 predicted proteins | sample 612E3MmetaG_FD_120493 | JGI IMG/M metagenome (GOLD analysis project Ga0182021, IMG submission 120493) | Permafrost microbial communities from Stordalen Mire, Sweden - 612E3M metaG (Illumina Assembly) | ecosystem: Environmental > Terrestrial > Soil > Wetlands > Permafrost | place: Sweden... | reverse complement strand
TCTTCACCTACGCCGCCACCAACCATCCTCACTCCCGCATCTACGGTCCTCTCGAGCGCTCCCCGCCGGGACCCCCACCCAGGTTGATTTACAGGAAACCTTTCTCGCCGGCTGCCGAAAACAGGGCATGTCCCTACCCCGCGAAGTCCTGCCTGGCCGCACCTACATGATCACGCGTCGTTGCTCCGAACGCCGCTTCTTCCTCCGTCCGGACCGCGAAACCAACAACGCCTTCATCTACTGCCTCGCCGTGGCTGCCCAGCGATTCGGCATCCGGGTCATTTTCACCTACGCCGCCGCCAACCACCATCACACTGGCATCTTCGACCCAGACGGGCGCTACCCAGACTTCATCGGGTACTTCCACAAATACATAGCCAAGTGCCAGAACGCACTCCGCGGCCGCTTCGAGAATTTCTGGTCCTCCGAACACGCCAGCGTCGTTCGCCTCGTCGAGCCCGACGACATCATCGAGAAGATGATCTACGCCCTGACCAATCCCGTGAAGGATCCGCTTGTCGAGCGCGTCCGGGAATGGCCTGGCGTGAATTCCTACCGCGCGACTGTCGACGGCGCGACCCTCACCGCCGTCAGGCCCGCCCATTTCTTCCGCAAAGACGGAACCATGCCCAAGGTCGCCACCTTGACCATCAGCCGCCCACAGGGCTTCGAGAAAATGTCCAACCAGAAGTTGCGGCCCTCATCAAGACGCGTGTGGCTGCCGCGGAGAAGTCCGCCGCGGCCGAGCGCCGTGCGAAGGGCATCCGCGTGCTCGGACGCAAGCGCATCGCGAAGCAGGACTGGCGTGCCCGCCCCGAGAGCGCCGAGCCCCACTTCAAGCTCAGCCCGCGTGTCGCCGCGAAGAACAAGTGGGCGCGTATCGAGGCGCTCGCACGCAACACGGCGTTCCTTGCGGTCTATTTCGACGCCAGAGACAAATTCGAGAAGGGCTCACGCGATGTGGCCTTCCCCGCAGGCACCTGGGGGCTGCGCAGATATGTGAACGTACAGGGTTCAAGAGCCACTCCGGCCCCTGCACCGGACTAGAGAGACCCAGTCTCCCCGACCCTGGCCTTGGCGTCGAGCACGTCAGGGCGCAGTTGCGTCCAACGCCCGTTCCTGCCCGGGTCCTGGACTGCAGAAGCCCACAATTGACCTGACGTCGTCGTTCTCTGGCCCGAAAGTCGACAAGTCTGAGGTAGCGGCCACCTGCTGTTCATCGTGAGCTGCCCACTTTCTTCGTCGACCACTGCCTCTCAAGAAGCCAACCTGGGTCGGGGATCAACGGGGATCAAGGGGCAGGGGGGATCAAGGCAACCTGGGTCGGGGATCAATCGGGGATCAAGGGGCTCGGGGCCCTGCGGCACGGTTCCCGTCTCCGCCCCGGCCCTCCAACCTCGGATTCCGGTTAACCACGCATGGCCGTGCGTTTTCCTTGGCGGTCGTGCTAGATTGCCGCACCTTTCGCCATACCCAGCCACGTGAAACGGAGGCCTTTCTAAATGCTCGAGCAGATGCGTCAACAATCCCGATCGCTGCTCATCTATCTGCTGTTCTCGATCGTAATTGTTGTGTTCATTGTCAACTTCGGCCCGCAGTCCGTCGGCGGCTGCGGCATGCGTATGCCATCGCGGGTCACCGATAGTGCCGCCCGGGTGGATGGTCATGTGCTGAGCCTGAAGGATTGGACCTACGCCTACACCATGCTCAATGCCGGATCGATCTCTCCGCAGCAGGCCAAGCAGTTTCGTCTGAAAGAAACCATCATGGATCTGCTCATCGATCGTGAGCTGCTGGCGGCCGAGGCAGAGCGTTTGGGCTTTCGGGTAGGCGACGAGGAGGTCGAGGACCTGATCGCCGAAGCCAAGATGCTCGCCATGGGGCGAGAGCAGAAGCTTCCCTACGTGGAGAGCGAAGGCAAGTTCTCCTACGACGCTTTCCGCAAGTTCGTGCAGTACCACCTGGGCATGTCGCCCAAGTCCTTCATCGACCAACAGCGCCGCGAGCTGATGGCGGCCCGCATGCGGGATCTCTTGCGTTCGGGGGTGGGCGTGTCGGTGGACGAGGTCAAGGAGAACTACCTGCGCCAGTCCGACCGGGTCAACCTGGAGTACCTGCGCTTCCCCATTCATCGCTATGAAGACGAGATCGAACTGCGGCCCGACGAGATCGCAGCCTACGTCAAGGCCAACGATGACAAGTTGAAGAAGCTGTACGAGCAGAGAAAGGCAGCGCTTTACGAAAAGCAGCCCAAGCAACGCAAGCTGCGTTTTCTGCTGGTCGGCATCCCGAGCGACGCCGACCCGGACAAGGTCGCCGAGACGGAGAAGCGGCTGGAGGCCCTGGCCGCGCGCGTGCGCAAGGGCGAGCCTCTGGCCAAGCTGGCCAAGACGCTTTCTGATGATCCCCATAGCCGGGCGCGCGGCGGGGATCTGGGATGGCAGCGCAAGGGTGGCACGACGCTGGGTTCTGAGGTTGAGGACAAGGTGTGGGCCGCCAAGGACGGCGAGTTGGTCGGACCGGTGAAGATCGCGGCTGGCCTGGCCTTGATTGTTCCCGAGTCCGCCCGCGAGGGCGACATTCCCTTCGAGCAGGCGCGTGTGGAGATCGCCGAGGCCGAGTTGCTCCAGGAGCGTTCGCAGGCACGCGCCAAGCTCGGGGCCGAGGCCGCCCTGGCCAAGGCCAAGGCAGAGCCGAGCAAGACCCTGAAGGATCTCTTCCCGGCCCCGACCGACGACGACAAGGGCAGCAAGAAGGACGTTCTTGCGGCGGAGGAGACCGGCCTGTATGCGCGCCACGGTTCCAAGGTGCAGGGCATTGGACCGGCGCCCACGGTGGCCAAGGCGGCCTTCGAGCTGTCGAGCGCGGCACCGCTCGGCGGGCCTTTCCAGGAACTGGGCAGCTTCATCGTGGTCAGGCTGAAGGAACATCAGAAGCCCGATATGGCCGAGTTCGACAAAGAAAAGCAGCACATGGCAGATGATGCTGTCCAGCAGAAGGGGCAGTCGGTTGTGATGGACTGGGCGCGGCGGCGTTGCCAGGAGGCGAGAGACGCGAAGAAGATCGACGTGAACGTGGATCTGTTGCGCTACGAGGGCGGGCCCGAGGGTGCTGTGGCCTATGAGCCCTGCTCGCCGCCGCGGTTCTGAAATGGGATGAGCGCCGCCCAGGGTCCGCGGGATGGGTGGAAGCGGCCTTCCGGCGAGGTCTCCTCACTGCAGTCGCGTCGGCCTCGCTGGGTCACCCTGCTTGCCGTATTCATGTTGCTGGATGGCGCTGGCCTGTTCTTTGGAGGCCTGACCGACCTGCGCCGGCTAGCGACGGGCCGATCGATGGTCGACGTCCGCATGGACGGACTGGCCGACGCTGACAAGGAAGTGCTCGTCCGGGGGCAGATCGCGCTGGACGAGGCCGTGGATCGGGCTCACCCGGTTGCAGCCTGGGTGAAGGCTGCCGCCCGTCTGACGCTGGCGCTGGCGTTTCTCTTCGCCGTGGCAGCGGTGTTTTCCGACGATCCTCGCGCCGGCCGTGCCAGTGTGTTTGCGGCTCGGGCCGGGATGGCTTTTCACCTGAGCAGCGGGGCTTTCTTGCTCGTGGTCGTGCGCAAGGGGGTGGGGGATGCCCTACCCGTGTTGCAGCAAGTGGCCGCCAAGGCCTATGCACGGATCGGGGACGCGCCACCCGCTGCAGCCGACCTCGACCAACTGGCCTCGACCCTCATGATTCAGATGCCCCTTCTGACCGCGGCCCTGGGCGTCCTGTTCAGCGTCGTGCTCCTTCTCACCTTCGGTGGACGCCGCGGCCGCCTGTTCTACAATGATGGTGTCAAGGCGCATCATGGCTGACACTGAAGGGGCATTCCGACTTACCTTTGTCGAGGGACGGGGCCTGCTGAGTCTGGCTGGTCGGGACATCGCTGCGTTTGGCCGGGTGGAGAAGTTGGAGCTGGAGATCCCCAACCTGCGTTTTCCATTCGATCTGTCGGGGGGAGTCACCCGGTTCAAGAATCATCGCCTCAAGCTGCGCGAGATGGCGGTGTCGTTCGAGGCCGATGATCTGGCTGGGTTCTTGCGGGACGCGCGCCTGGCGGACTACGGCCTTTTCGGCCCGGAAGTTGAGATCGATGATGGCCTGGTTCGCATCGGGGCGCGGGCCGTGCTTGGGGATCGGCAGGCCGGATTCACCGCCACTGGTGCGTTCACCATGGTGCAGCCGGGCCGCGCCCGCCTCTCTATGTTCGACGTGCGAGTGTACGGCTTTCTTCCCGTGCCACCGCCCTTGTTGGTGACCGCGCTTTTTACCGCCGTGGGCGCGGCGCCATCGCGCCAGCCTGACGAGGGCGTGGCCCCTCTCGTGCACCTCGAGGGCGCGACCGACTTGGAGATCGATGTGCGCGAGCTGGCCTTGCTTGCCCTTCTGCCCATGCATGGGTGGCGGATGCCCGAGCGCCGGCACTTGGACGGTACCGCCCTGCGCGCCGAGGCGGCCGCGCAACGCCTCACGGTTGCCTTTTTCCCGTCCGAGGACGCTCCCGAGCCAGCGGGCCTTGCGGTGGTGCCGGCTCGGCTGGCCGACCATGCTGCGACCATGAGCCGGCTGGCGGCGGCCGAGAGTGCCCTCCTGGCCGGGGACGTGTCGAGCGCGCTGCAGAGCTATCGACAGGCGGCACCCGTGGAGGCCGGGGATCGATCGGGAACCTCCCGTCTGCTGAATCTGCTCTCCTCGGCGGCCGAGTCCCTGCCTGAAGCCGAGACGACAGCTTCGGCCGCGCTGGAACGCTGGCCGGGACTGGCCAGCGCTCTTTCTGCCAAGGCCATCGCCGCGAGCGAGAGCGGTCGTCCAGCGCAGGCGGCCGAGCTGTTCGAAAGCTTGGCCGGGAGCAGCGACGGTTCGCGCATGGACCGCAGGTTTGCCTTGCTGGCGGCGGCGCGCCAGTGGGCATGGGCAGAGCAGACGGACCGCGCCGCCAGGGCGCTGGAGGAGGCGCTGGCCGACCGCCTCACGATTGGCCCCGCCGTTCGTGCCCTGGCCTTGCGTCTTGGGGCGGAAGGTCGCTGGGACGAGATTTTGCCGATGCTGGGGCGGCGGGCTCTCTCCGCCTCGCCCGGATCTCCGGATGACGTCGCCGCCACCATCGAGATGGCCGAGTTGGCTGCAGCCTCGGGCGAGCCGGACCTCTGCGCCAAGGCGGTGGACAGCCTCGATGGCCTGCTCTTGCGCGAGGATTGGCCCGATCCCGCGGTGCCACGGGCCGAGGCGGCGCGCCAGATGGCGGCTTTGTGCCTGGTGTTGGGGGACGAGGAGGCCGCCATCGAATGGTTGAACGAGTGTCTGCAGGGCGAAGCGCCGGGCCCGATCGCGCAGGCGGCCTGGCAACGCCTGATGGACGTCTACGCACAGCGAGGCGACGCTGCAGGGGCGGCGCAAACCCTGGCGGCCTGGGCAGCCGATGCACGTACCCCCGACTCGGCCGGACAGAGGGCGGCGCGCTTCTGTGAGGCGGCTCGTCTCGTACACGAGACGTCGCCGGAAGGCGATAAGGCGGTGAGCCTGCTGGAATCGGCGTTGCGCGCAGATCCAACCTGCGTGCCGGCCCTGGATGCCTTGGAGGCCATCGCGGGCGAGACGGGCGACTGGGCTGGGCTGGTTGAGGTGTTGCACCGGCGCCTGGCCGAGGTGAGGCCAGAAGAAGCCAAGGCGCTGCTGCAGCGTCTGGGCTCGGTGTTGGGGGAACGGCTGCAGGACGCAAAGGACGCGGCGGCCGCCTACCGGGTGCTGCTCGATCTCGATCTGGGCAATGAGGAGGCGCGTCTTGGCCTGGCCCGCATCCTCTGGCGGGCGGGGGAGTGGGAGGAGAGCCAGCGTGAGTATGGAGGCCTGCTGACCCATCAGTCGGGCACGACGGCCGTGGTTGGCGAGGCTTACCTGCGGATCGCACAGGCGGCGCAAGACGCGGGGCAGGCGTCGCAGGCGCAGACCGCCCTGGAGGCGGCCCTCTCAGTCGAGCCCGATGGCGCACCTCTAGACCTACTGGTCGACGGTCTGCAGGCGCTCGGCCAGGGAACCAAGTTGGCCGAGTGCCTGGTTCTGCGCGAGCAAGCCCTGGATGAGGGCCCGGCGCGCAACGCGGTCACCGCGGCGCTGGCCGAGGTGCTGGAGCAGATGGGCAAGCCCGATGAGGCGGAAGCGGCTTGCCGCCGGCTTCTCGAGCATGCCCCCGACGATGTGCGTGGCCTCGATCGTCTGGCTGCGATCTGTCGCCAGCAATCCCGCGGTGACGAGTTGGCGGGACTGCTTGAGCGCTTGTGGGCGGTGATCGAGGGTCAGGACGCGCCTGCCGGCGTCGACAGCGAGGCGATCGGGCTGGAGTGGGCCGGCCTGCTGTCTCAGAGGGACGATGGCCGCGTGCAAGCGGAGTCCGTCCTGCGGCGCTTGGCTGATCACGGCTCTCGCGCTGCCCTCGAGCCGCTCAGCGCGCTTCTGGCCAAGAATGGGGCGCTTGACGAGGCGGATGCCTTGTTGCTGGCACGGGTGGACAGCGAGACCGACGGAACGGCGGCAGGCGCCCTCCTGGTCGAGCGAGCCCGGCTGCACCTCGACCGCCCCCAGGGCGAAGGCCCGGCGCTAATGCTTTTGCAGTCGGTGGGGCGCGCGGTCTTGTCCGACGACGCGCTCGACCTGCGTGCGGACTTGGCGGAGAGGTCGGGTGACACCATCGACGCGATTGCCTGCTGGCAACGCCTGCGTGCCCTCCGCAAAGACGACCGCGCCGCGCGGGACGAGGTGGATCGACGGCTGGCGGCGGCGGTGATGCGGCCTACCGTGGCGACGGAGACGGAACGCGCCATGCTGGAGGAACTCCTCGACGCCAATCCCTCGGATGGGGCGCTGGCCGAGGCCCTGTTTGACGTGTACGGGCGGCTGCCCGAGGCCGAGCAGCGCAACCGGGCCTGGGCCGCCTTGTTGGAAAGAGTTCCCGGGCTGCCGCCTTCCTGCCATACGCGCTGGCATCTCGCCCAGGCAGAAGCCGCAGAGCGGAGTGGGAACACGGCCATGGCCGAGGTGGAGTTGGCGCGCGCGAGCGCTCTCGACAGTGGAGCACAGGCTCGCGCCGGCCAGCTCACGCTGCAGGCACGCCTCCAGGCCGGGCGGGGCCAACTCGACGAGGCCCGCGCTCTGCTTGATGAGGCGCTCGCGCTTTCGCCCGACCATGGCGGCGCCTTGGCGGCGCAGGCCGACCTAGCCTACCGTGCGCAGGACTGGGACCAGGCGCGCAAGGCCTATGCTCGCCTGGCGGCTGTGCCCGACGTGGCTGCGGTTGTCGCTCCTGACAAGCTGGCCCTGCGCCGTGCCGAGCTGGCAGAGATGTTCGGTGACCATGGGGACGCGGAGAGCGCCTACCAGGAACTGGCCCGTCTGGATCCGCACCACGCCGGCGCGCGCGAAGCGCTGGCTGGCTTTGCCCTCGCACGCAACGATCATGCCGGCGCAGCGGCAAGGCTGGAGGAGGTGCTCCATCTCCTGCCGCGGGATTCAGTGGAGCGATTGACCGACATACGGCACCGACTCGGCGAGACCCACCTCGCGCTCGGCAATCTTGCGGCCGCCCAGGAGAACCTGGAGATGGCGCTGGCCAGCGACGCCGACCGCGCGGGAGTTCTCGAATGCCTGGTGGAAACCTACCAGCGGCTTGGCCTGTATCGCGAGGCGGCCGCGAGCTGTGAGCGTTTGTCGCGCAAGCTCGACGATCCACACAAGAAGGCCGAGACGCTCTATCGCAGGGGAGAGATTCTGCGGGTTGCACTTGGCGACATGGACGGGGCCAACGACGCCTATCTGCGATCGTCGGACGTGGATCCCGGCTTCGCCCCCACGCTGGCGCGTCTGGTGACCTACTACTGGGAACGGGGAGACCTCGCCAACCTGGCCGAGGTGGGCAGTGGCCTGATTCGCGCGGCCTCGCGGCCGCTGCCGGGCGAGCCTGACCTTCCTTTCTTGGTGGCAGTGGCCGCCCTCCTGGCAAGCAAAGACGAGGAACTGGCCCGCAGCGCGCTTCACGAGGTGGTTTTCGATGTGGATCCGGTGGCCCGTCGTCTGGGCGAGCTGGTCCGCCGGGCGTGCAGGCCTGCCTCGTCGGGCACGGCTTCATCCGGCGGCAGCGAGAGTGGCATGCGCAGGCTGCCCGCCGAGCGCGGCCTCTTCGAGAAGCTGGACCTGGTCTTTGCGTCCATGCGCACGGCCACGCCGCTGCAATTCGAGGCGGACCTGTGCGCGGCCGCGCTTCGGGGTGTGCTGGGCGACCCCGCGGATGTCGGCCCGGCCTTGCTCGCCGCCTACTTGCAGCAGCGATGCGGCCGGCCCACCCTAGCGCGCGCGGCGCGGGATCTGGCGCTGTTTCTCGACCCGGATTTGGCGTGCCAGGGAAGCCTGGCGAGCCTGGGCGCCCAGAATTCCCCTGTCGCGGCTGCGTGGAGCCCGACGGTGGCCGAGCATCCCCTTTGCCGTGGGCCTTTGCGCCGCGTGCTGCGTGCGCTGGCGCCGGCTCTGGCTGAGGTGCCCCATGCTGGGGGTGCTCCGGTCGACGGGGCGCCACTGGAGGCCAAGGCCGAGGCCGTCTTCCAGGAGCTACGGGACCAACTGGGGGCGCCTGTCCCACGAGCCGTGGTGCGGGGCGAGGGGGCCGAGGTCACCTTTGCCGCCACACAGCCGCTGACGGTCATCATGGGAGCGCGGGTTGAGAGCCTGGATGTCGCCGAGTTGCGCTTTCTGGTCGGGCGCGCGCTCGAGCAGGCGCGCGCGGGGACGCTGGCCGTGGCGCGCCTGTCGATTGACAGCCTGCGTGGACTTCTGCGCGGGGTCATTCGCGCGGTGTCTCTGAGCGCGTCCGACGCGGAAGCAGGCGAGCAGGACAGCGAGAGCGTTCGGGCAGCCGACTGGGCGTCGCTGCTGTCTCAGCCCCAGATCGCCAGGCTCATGCCGGGAGGAAAGGCCCGCGCCGACTTGCTGGTCGATGCGGGCGAGGCGCTGACGCGACCCCCGGATCTGGAAGGCTACGTGCGTGGCTGTCGCTACACAGCCGACCGGGTGGGACTGCTCTGCTGCGGAAGCCCCTTGGTGGCGCTGCGAGCCCTGGCGGGCCAGCTCAAGCACGACGGAACCCCGCCGGCCGAAAAGGGCGCGAGACAGGAACGGGTCCGCAGCTCGACAGCGCTGCGGGAGATCATTGCCTTCATGTTGTCGGACGAATACGCGTCCCTGGTCGAGGACTGACATGATCGGCGTCTTCGACTCGGGCTTCGGCGGACTGACCGTTCTGTCGGCGCTGCTGAGGCGGCTGCCCGCGTACGACTACCTCTATCTCGGCGACAGCGCGCGGGCGCCCTATGGTCCGCGCAGCCTGGAGGTCGTGCACAGCTTCACCCGCGAGGCGGTGGAGTTTCTCTTTGATGCTGGTTGTCCATTAGTTGTGTTGGCCTGCAACACCGCTTCGGCGCAGGCCTTGCGCACCCTCCAGCAACGGCACCTCCCGGCGCACCGGCCCGACCGGCGCATTCTCGGTGTGGTGAGGCCGTCGGCCGAGGCTTTGGCCGGACTTCCCCCGGGCTCCCTCCCGGGAGTGACCGAGCCGGCACTCACCACGGGCACCGTGGCGGTCTTGGGCACGAGGGGCACGGTGGCGTCGGGATCGTATGCGCTGGAGTTGGCGAAACTGGCGCCCAGGCTGCGCCTGATTCAACAGGCGTGTCCGCTGTGGGTTTCCCTGGTCGAAGCGGGTGAGCTGTCGGGGCCCGGGACCGAATACTTTCTGCACAAGAACCTGGATCCGCTCTTCGCGGCGCCCGATCCGCCGAGCCGCGTGCTGCTCGGGTGCACGCACTACCCGTTGCTGTTGCCCGCGATTCGCACCATGGTGCCGCCTTCGGTGGAGATCATCGCGCAAGGTGGGTTGGTCGCTGATCGCTTGGTTGACTGGCTGCAGCGGCACCCCGAAATGGAGCGGCGGCTTTCGCGCAAAGGTACCCGGCGCTACGCCACCACCGACGATCCCGAGTGGTTCGCCCGGCAGGGAGAGGCCATTTTGTCGGCACCGATTGCGGTCGAGCGGGTGCGGCTCAAACCCTGGCAGTGATTGGTAGACCTCGAAGCGTTTCGTCGGGACGGGCTAGCCGGCTTCCAGGTCGAATTCCTGCAGATCGAACCAGAAGCCCATGTGTTTGACGCTGTCGATCTCGGCCCGAACAATGGCCCCATGCCCGTCTTCGATTTCTAGAAAGCGGGAAAACAGGACCTGGCCTTCGGCGGGCAGCTCGCGAACCATCTGCACGTAGAAGGCCGAGGCTTCGTCTTCAGCTGCCAAGGCCTGGCATAGCGACGACAGTTCGGCGTCGTGGCTCGCGGCTTCCTTGTGGACCCCTGCACGCGTGCGTCCCACCCCAGCCCGAATGCGCTCGGCCGAAGGCAGGACGGTACGCAGCTTTTCGGGCGACAAGCGGCCGTCATTTTGCCACTCGGCCAATCGGCTTTCCAAGTACGCGACGTGTCCGCGCTCTTCTTGCGCCAGAGTCGCGAAGACCTTCTTCGCGGTGGCGTCGCTGGCTTTCTTGGCCGCAGTTTCGTAGAGGGCGTGAACCTTCTTCTCGAATTCAAGTGCGGTCTTGATTGCCTCTTCGATGCTCATGGCTCCTCCTCTGAATTCCTACGCCAGGCGACCGGCCAGCCAGGCCAGGTTGTCGGCGAAGCGCTCGATGGTGGCCAGGGCCTCACTGTCATTGGCCACATCTCCCGCTTCGCGCGCCAGGGCCACGTTCCAGTACGACGAGCCCGGCACCACCATGTCGTTGATCATGAACCACATGAGCAGCTGGGCAAAGGTGAAGTTGTGGCCTGCCCGCCGAGCAATGGCAACCGGGCCGCCGATCTTGCGCGAAAAGAGATTGCCGTTGGCGCGCGACACGTACCCTGCGCGGTCCAGCAGCGCCATCGTCTCAGGCGTGGCAGAGCCAAAGTATACCGGGGATCCAACGACGATGATGTCGGCATGCTGCATTTTCTCAAACACCGGATGGAAGTCGTCGTCCTTCTGGTTGCAGGTCTTGTCGCGCAGGCGATTGCAGGTGGCGCACGCGCGGCAGCCCCTGATGGTCTTGTCCCGCAGCGACACCAACTCGCCGCCGACGCCGCGATCCTCCAGGCGATCGAGACAGCGCTGCAGCAGCGTCTCGGTGTTTCCTTGCTTGCGGGGGCTGCCGGAGATGGCGATGGCGTACATGCGCTGAATCTAGCGCGAGACCCAGCCGAAAGTGTAGGCCTTCGATGGTGGTGGCTGTGTCTGCAAACTTGCTTCGAAAAAATGCGGGTCGACGATCCTCCTACCTCATGTGCTCCACCAGACCGGCGATGTTCTGCTTCTTGACTTCGGCGGCGACCAGATCCGCAAGCCCCTCTGCGCCTGGGATGCTGGTGTGGGTTACGTCCGTCCCCCCCGCGTGGTATTTCGCCTTCACCGCAGTCACATCGAGACCAAGACCGTCATACCAGGCGGTCGAGAGGGCCGTGAGGTCGATGAAGGGCACGCCCTTGTCCTTCGCGGCTCCGGACGCCGACACGGCATGCGGGCTGGATTGATCACCGATTGGAATGCTGCCGACGCGAGCGGGAGGGGAAACCAGAATGGCGTTGACCTTCGCAGCCTGCGCGTCGGTTACATATTTCTCGAGGTTTGTCTGGACGGTGGTGTCGTCCACCTTCTTGTCGTTGTGACCGAATTGGATGAACACCCAGTCGCCCGCGGTCCATTGCGACTTGATGGCGCCCCACAACAGTGAACTTCCGTAGAACGACGAGGAGCTCTCGCCGCTATCGGCATAGTTGGCGACGCCGAAGGGAGCCATGACATGCTCCGGAAACATCTGGCCCCAGCCTCCAAAGCCAGAACCCGGTTGGTCACATGTTGTGGAGTCGCCGGCGATCCACACCATGGTGGGTTTGGTGGCCGCCGCGACCAAGGCATAGCCAATGGCGCTGACGGCTGGGGGAGTTGCGGTCGGGCCGGAGAAGTACATGTCCAGCCCCGGCGTGCCCGCGCTCACGGCCTGTGCCGGCTCGCTCTCCTTGGTTCGGACGTTGACCACAAAGGCGTAGGTCTGGGATTGGCCGGCACCGATGCTCACCGGTTTCAATAGGCCCCGGTTTGCTTCACAACTCACATAGGTCTGGCTCGCAGCGGGACCACCCAGAGTTACAGTCACGGCATAGTTCCCGGCCGAGCCTCCAAAGTGACATTCGATACAGACTGGCCCAGGGCCGCCGCCGGGGCACTGGCCGGACGCGGTCGACGACTTGCACTTGGCGTAGTTGTCCGCGGTCGGCGTGGGATATCCCGCCGGGATGCTGCCCGGCGCGGGCGCCCCTGCTGCGCCAGCTGCACCTCCGCCGGTCGATCCGGCCGAGCCTGATGTCCCTGCTGCGGCTGTCCTGCCCGCCGATCCAGAGGCGCCTGCCGGTCCTGGCGCGCCTGCGGTGCCGCCCTTGTCGGCCGTGGTGCCCCCGGCCGAATCGCTTCCACCGACTGGGGAAGTACGGCCACCAACAGCGGAGCCGCCCGCGGCCGTGTTGCCGCCGGGCCCAACGCTGCCGCCCGCGGCCGTGTTGCCGGCCGCGGAGGTCGTCTCGGCAAGGGTTGTTCCGCCGGCTGCGGAGGTCGTCACCGGAACCGTTGTTCCGCCAGCAGGGGAGGTGGTGCCCCCTGTCTGCGTGCCAGCCGTCGGTTCCGCGCTAGCCGTCGTTCCGGCCCCACCTTGTGGCCCGGCCGCGGACGATTGCGTCCCTCCGGCGCCGCCCTGCGGTCCCTCGGAGTTGTTTCCCGAGCAGGCCATCAGACCGACGAGCGTCAACAATGGGAACAGTGAAAAGGATCGCATGGTGGGCATGATCATCCTCAACTGCTAGGGGTGGAACTTCCGGTGCGCAGCATTGGGCCTTGTCTGACACGTGGAGGTTGGGGGAGGGGGCGGCTGGATCGTATCGGCCGCGGGTCGTGATGAAGAATGCATAGGCGCTTCAAGCGTAAGGTGCCCGTCCGGCTCAGCGGAGGGTCAAAAATCGCACGATGACTGCCTGACGAAAACCAAGTAGCTTGCGCGTGGGGTTCTCACCTGGCAGTTTCTGGACGCAGTCGGACAAGAGAAACCTTCCGACCGCCCCTTTTGTACCTCGAGACTGCGAGTTCGAGGGGAAGCCGCTCGTCGCCGAGAAAGGAGACGCGCGACGCTAGCAATGCCATTTGGCACAGTTGGTACCAGAGCGCGCTGGGACGCCCCCTCACGGATCGGCAACCTGTCGCCGACGGACAGGCTGTCTACTTCGAGTTTGGCTGCACTTTCCAGGGTCCGTCGACCAACAATGAGGTCATCGCTTGCCAGCTGATCGCCCCGCGTATGGGGACGCCCCATCTCATGAGGGGCAAGGTGAGCGAACTGCTTGACTTCAATATCGCCAAAGAACGCTCAGCGGACTTGCTCAGAATGTGCGCAGGCATGGGGGAGGCACGGCCAGTGGACCTTGTCCTGTGCGGTCACGCCCATTTCAACGTCGAATGCCGGTTCCAGTGGTCGAGCAACGACGATTGTTCATTCTTCTTCGACTACTACACCTGCAATCCAGGGGTCTACTACAAGACGTCCCTTCTCGCCGTGCAAAGCTCGTCGTAGGTGCGAAATCAGATTCCGAAGAAAACGTTCTGTCGGGTCGCGCTCAGGACGCCATTCCACAGGGCGCCGTCGAGGTCGATCTTCTGACGTTCACCCGTCGCCAACTCGATGGGCACATGGGTGAAGTAGTTGTTCCAGTGGCCGACAACCATGCCGGTCATACCCGCGATGGCCGCGTGCACGGCGTTTTCGGCAAGGAGGTAGCAGAAGATTGCGTCGGCCGAGTTCGCGGCCACGCTGCGGATGTGATAGCTGGGGTCGAGGTACTTGATGGACACTTCCCTGCCCAGCTTCTTGAAATGCCGGCCCATCTCGTCCTTGAGGAACACCCCGATGTCGTGCTTGAGGACGTTGCCCGAGGCATCCTGCCTCGCCTCGGCCTCGGCGAACAGGGATTGCCCGGCGCCCTCGGCCACCACAATCACCGCGTGACGGGATTCGGCCAGCTTGCGCTCCACGGCCTGGCAGAGCCCATGCTCCCCCTCCAGGGAGAAACTGATCTCGGGCACCAGGCAGAAGTCGACCACCGAGTTGGCCAGGGTCACCGCTGCGGCGATGAAGCCCGAATCGCGTCCCATCAGTTTCACGATCCCGATGCCATTGTCGGCGCCTTCCGCCTCGTTGTGGGCGCAGGTGATGATCTCGTCGGCGGCCTGGACTGCGGTCTCGAAACCGAAAGTCTTTTCGATGAAACGCAGATCATTGTCGATGGTTTTCGGAATGCCGATGACGCTGATGGGACGCTTCCGGTGCGCGATCTCGTCGGTTATTGCCTTGGCCCCGCGCAGGGTTCCGTCGCCCCCGATGCAGAACAACAGGTTGATCTGCATCGCCTCTAGCGTATCGACCATGGCGCCCGCGGCTTGGTTCCCGCGCGAAGATCCCAGGATGGTTCCGCCGCTCTTGTGGATCTCGTCCACCAGCGCCGGCGTCAGGTCCATCGGGGCGTGGCCGTACTTGGCGACCAGGCCCTGATAGCCATACTTGAAGCCCTTGATCGCTGTGACGGTGTAGTCATGGAAAAGCACCGTCACTAGCCCCTTGATGACGTTGTTAAGCCCCGGGCACAGGCCCCCGCAGGTGACGATGCCGGCCCGCGTGTTCGCGGGGCGATGGAAGATCCTTGCGCGCGGTCCGGCTTTCTGGAAAGCCGGGAATACCTTGGCGCGCTGCTGGAGTGAACAGATGTTTCTTACCTGGCTGGCAAAGGTGATCTGTTCCTGATCGTCGACGAACCGGCGCCCCCGCAGGGGCGAAACCTCGGTACAGGACCCAAGGGATTGAACTTGGAAGCTGCATTGGTCGGGGTTTTTCAAGATGTCTTCGTAGATCATTCTCGCTCCAGTGACGGCTAGGGAATTGGCAATGAGCGGGGCGTCCAGGCCTGGGGGATGCGGGTCACCGCCCCTATCCACACCAGCAGGCCGACCGCGACTACGTAGAGCGTGCAGTACAGGATGGTCTTGCGGAAGATTTCGCGCTGGCGCGACTCGATGCCGACCGTGCTGCAGGCGACGGCGATGCTCTGGGGAGAGATCATCTTGCCGGCGGTGGCGCCGGCGGTGTTCGAGGCGGTGACCCACGCGGGATCAAAACCAGTCGAGACGGCGGTTTGCCTCTGCAACTCACCGAGCAGGATATTGGACGAGGTGTCGCTGCCGGTGACAAAGGTGCCGAGAGCGCCGAGCAGGGGAGCGATGACTGGGAACATGCTGCCCGAGACGTGGGCGATCTGAACCGCAACCGAGGAAATCATGCCTGAAACCGTCATGACCTTGGCCAGGATCAAAATAGACACGATGGTGACGCTGGTCCACTTGATGGTCTTGGCGGTCCTCCACAGCAGGCCGCCCAGGCGGGCGGGGCGCAGTCCCTGGATGAGGCCCCCGATCAATCCCGCCAGCAGCAGCAGGGTGCCGGGCGTGGTGGCAAAATCCAGTTTCACCGGATGGCCGGTGGCGGTCATGGTGGAGGAGAAGGGCGGCTTCTGCAGCACCGGGATCGAGATCAGGCGCGTCACCAGCACCAGCACCAGCAGGATGAGGAAGGGCAGGGTGGCGCGCAGAAGCGCCAGGGTGAACAAGCCTTTGCCCTGGCGCCGCTGTTGGATGACGAGAAACAGCACCAGGGAGAACAGAGACGCCACCACCGCGACCAGTTCAGGACCGGCGACGAAGGCGACCGCGACCTGGGTTGCGGAGAACACGACGCCAATCAGTAGGGCATCGCGCACGACCCACCCGTCGAGCGGCCGCGACCGATCTACCAGCTTGGCCAGGCCAACCGGCACCACCACGGCGAAGAGTGCGAGTTGTACGGCGATGTGGCGGGTCAGCGTGGACACGTCGAGGTGGGTGACATTGGCCAGAGCGATGACCGGGATTCCGAGGGCACCGAAGGCCACCGGCACCGAGTTGGCCACCAGCGCCACCGTGGCCGCGGCTACCGGGTTGCAGCCGAGGGAAATCAGCATGGCAGTCGGGATCGCCACGGCCGTGCCGAACCCGGCCACCGCTTCTAGGAATCCACCGAAGCAGAAGGCGATCAGCACGGCCTGGATGCGGATGTCGGGACAGGCCCGGCAGAGCATGTTCCGGATCACGTCCATGGCCCCGGTTTCGGCGCTGACGAAGTAGACGAAGATGGCGGCGAAGATGACCCACAGGATGGGCAGGACCGCGGTGACGGCCCCCTCAGCCGCGGCATGGGTCAGGGCGGCGGTGGGCGCATGCCAGATGGCGCTGGCCAGAACCCAGGTGCCGAGCATGGTGGCGAAAGTGGCGAGATAGGCCGGGATGCGGGTGAATGCCAGCATTCCGAACAGCGCCAGAAAAGGGATGAGACCAACCAGTCCCCGCATGCAGGCTAACCCTTCCTCGCGCTGCCCGCGAGCTTGGCCTGGGCGGCAAAACGCTCGCGCGCCACGCATTGGCCTAGCTCGGCGCCGCGCTTGCCGGCCGCGAACTCGTCGATGCTGGCCAGGGTGGTGTCGGCGATGTTGGCAAGCGCCTCTCGTGTGAGAAAGGCCTGGTGGCTGGTCACCAAAACGTTGGTGAAGGTGAGCAGGCGCGCCAGTGTGTCGTCGGTGAGAATGTCGTCGGAGAAGTCCTCGAAGAAGTAGGCGCTCTCCTCCTCATATACATCCAGGCCGGCATAGCCGATCTTGCGCGCTTTCAGCCCATCTAGCAGAGCCGCGGTGTCGACCAGGGCGCCGCGGCTGGTGTTGATCAGCATGACCCCTGGCTTCATCTTGTCGATGGCGGCGGCGTTGACCATATGGTGGGTCGCGGGCAGAAGGGGCGCGTGCAGGGAGATGATATCGGAATCGGCGAACAACTGATCGAGGCCTACGTAGGTCACGTCGGCGCGATTCGTCAGGGCCGGGTTGGGCGCGACATCGTAGGCCAGGATATGGCAGCCGAAGCCGAGCAGGATGTTGGCCGCGCACACGCCGATTTGCCCGGTCCCCACCACCCCGATGGTGCGGCCATTCATGTTGAACCCCACCAGTCCATCGAGGGAGAAGTTGTTCTCGCGCACGCGGTTGCTGGCACGGTGGATCTTGCGGTTGAGCGCCAGCATGAGGGCCACCGCGTGCTCGGCCACCGCGTGGGGTGAGTAGGCCGGCACCCGCACCACCGAGACGCCACGCTCGATGGCCGCGTCGAGATCGACGTGGTTGAAGCCGGCGCACCGAAGCGCGACGAGACCCACGCCCATTTCGGCCAGCTCCTCGATGACCGGCCGATCCACCGTGTCGTTGACGAAGACGCAGACCGCGTTGCAACCCGCGGCCAGTGCAACCGTGCTCGACGACAGGCGTGCCTCGTGGAAGTGGATGGAAAAACGATTCGCGTTGCGTTCGCTGAAGATGCCGGCCATGTAGTGCTTGGAGTCGAAGAATCCGACCTTGAAGCGCTGGTCGTAGTCGCGCGCCATCAGCTTGGCCACCACCGAGGTCGAGCGGCGAAGGTTGCGGCTGACGTTGGCAAGCAGCACCCGGGCCAGCGAGGGCTGGGCGTCGACCACGGCCTGGAAATCGTCGAACGCCAGGACCAGCACCTGGCAGTCGGTGAGCGCTTTCAGCGTCACCGAGCGCTTCACCTTGCCGAGCAAGCTCATCTCGCCTGCCAGCGCGCCTGCACCGATGGTGGTGACCTGCATCGATCCGGCGCTGCCGGCCTGCTTGAGCACCGCCAGCTCGCCTGACTCGATGACGAACATGCGGTCGCCCACCTCACCCTCCCGGCACAGCACCTCACCCGCGGGTATGCGAATGCGCGACATCCGCCGCCCGAGCATATCCAGTGCGTCCGGCGCGAGGTTGCTGAGCAAGTCGACGGTCTGCAGGATCTTGATGGGGTCGAACTCGTCGCTCATGTCGTCTGTTTCTCCTTGCACGCAAGGCCGCGTCGCAGCCCCGCCTCTCCAAGGGGACAGGCGCGACACGACAGAGGGCAGATTACCACCACGCCATGCCGTGCCCAGTCTTCGGAATGCACGGGCTCGATATGGACCATGCAAGGCGCAAATGGCAGCGGCGAAGAAGCCTACGACATTGCCATCACCGGAACGATACATCCCCGCGAAGCTTGAGCAAGGACGGTGGCCGGCAAGGACCTTGCAGCGAGCACCTGGTTCGATGTGTCGTTCCCCAAGAGTTCGGTTGGGTTGTTGAGACTGACGCCAGGGTAGGGGTAGGGCGGATTTCACCACCGACCATGAATGGCTCTGGAATTGGTCAACTTGACCAACTTGGTCCTGGGTGCCATGCTCAAACACAGGGCCATGGCCAAGACGGTGAACCTGTACGAGGCGAAGACGCACCTTTCCGCGCTGGTGGACCGCGCTGCCGACGGGGAGGAGATTGTCATTGCCAAGGCCGGCAAACCGCGCGCGCGCCTGGTGCCCATTCCGAGCGCGCGGAAGCTGCGCCAGCCTGGGGGTGGCAAGGGCAAGGTATGGATCGCTGAGGACTTTGATGCGCCGCTGCCGCCCGATCTGCTGGCCGCGTTCAGTGGCCACTGACCATGCGCCTGCTCCTCGACACCCACGCGTTCCTGTGGTGGTGGCAGGGTAGCGCCAAGATGGACGCTCGGCTCAAGACTGCCATTGGCGAGGCGGACGTCGTGCTGGTAAGCGCGATCTCGGCCTGGGAAATCGCAATCAAGAGTGGACTCGGCAGGCTGCGTTTCACTGGCAGCGTGGCCGATGCGGTCGAAGCCTGTCGCTTCACCAAATTGGGTGTGGACTTCGAGCACGTCGAGGCCCTGGCGGGCTTGCCCCTGCACCACAAGGATCCCTTCGACCGCCTCTTGGTCGCGCAAGCCGCGGTCGAACGCGCAACCCTGGTCACGCACGACCGCGTGCTCGCGCCCTACGGCGTGCCGACGCTGTGGCTTTGAGGATCGCGCGCCGGGCTGAATGAGCTCGCCGTAGGCTGACGGCTAGTGCCTCCGGTCAGAAGAGCGTTCATGTTTCGGTGGACGAGGCGCCCGGACGGCAAGGGTGACCGATCGAAGATTCGTGTCCTCGATCACGAATGGCCATCTGGAGCGCCGTTGACCCGCTTAACGCCTATGGGGAGGGGTTGGGTGTGGGGGGGCCGAAGGGCGAAGCGAGCTCTTCCAGAGTTCCCATCCTGCTCGGCCGCCCAAACGTGGCCGAGATTCTGACCGGAGGCACTAGGATGACAAGTCGAAGCCAAGGCGTTCGGCGAGGGTGCGCAGGGTTTTTGGGGGGGGGCGACGGCTGGCGCGGTAGAAGGACAGGTGTTCCCACAGCGCCTCCTGCGCACGGTGGGCATGCTCGCCGTCGGGCCGCAGGATCGCACGCGCGACCAGCTGGAGCGCCGTCTCCCAGGCTGCTCCGTCGGTCGAGTTGGGCCGCGAATTTTCGAGGAACTTGATCAAGGCGATGGCGAAGAGCCGCGCCAGCAAGGCAGCATCGTCGTCGGACAGCGGGCCCACCAGCTCGGCTATCTCCAGCAGCGCTTGGCACGCGGCCCGGGTGGTGGCCTGCTCGGCCAGGCGGGATAGGGCGCAAAGGCGCAGGGCCGAAGCGGCGTCAGGGTCGAGGTCAGCCAGGGTCAGTCGCTGGTCCCCAATCTTGCACTGGAAACTCGCCTTGCCGTCATGGTGGGCGGAGAAGGCAAGCTCAATGGTTTCGCCGGTCCGACGGTGCACCACCCTGGCCCGGCCGGCCAACGCCAGCTCGGCCGGGCCAGAGCGCGAGGGGGCGATCGTGATGTCGAAGCCAGGCACATCGCGCAGCGTGGCCGGCCCGGACATGAGGGAGGCAAAGGCTGCGCGCGCGACCGCGCGGGCCGGGGTGACGCGTGCCTGGCACGCCCGGCGGAAGACATCAGCGCCGGTGCCGAGGCGGGGCTGGTTGCTCTTGGCCTGCGCCAAGATGTCCAAGAACACGGCTTCAGGCGGCCGGCAGCCCAGAGCACGCCAGACATCCATGGCGTGGGCTGCGCGCCGCAAGCCGATCACACTCTCCGGACCTGCGATGTCGTCGAAAAACCAGGCGCAGCTCGCGTACATGAGAAGCAGAGATCGCTGCATCTCCATCAGCCCGATGGCGCGTTGGGCGGCGCGGGCCTGGCCGCGTTGGAGGGGACCTCGGCCCATGGACTGCAGGTGCTTGCGGCGCTCTACCGGTGGCGCATCCACGATCTCGCCGTAGGCATCGCGGGCCTGCCACGGATCCGCGAAAAGATCGTTTCCCGCCTCCGCGAAGAAATCGGCCGCCCGGTCGCGAAGCCGATCGAGCGCCTCGCGCAGAGGACCGCGCCAGGCCTGGCTCCAGCCCCGGCTGGCGTCCATGGCGCAGCCGCAGTCCCGGCGCCAGCGGCCCACGCCATGCGGGCAGCTCCACGCCGTTCCCTCGCCGTCGGGGCCAGGGTGCAGCCGGGCTTCCCAGGTGGGCGGCTGGTGTTGCAGAAACGTGGCCAGGTTGGTGACCACGATCCCCGCCGAGGTCGCCGCGACTTGCGTGGCGTAGGCCAGGGTCAGGTCCGCGAATTTCTTGTGGTGGCCGTAGAGCTCGCCGTCAGTGGCAGCCAGTACCAGGCGCTGGCCTGCGGCGCTGGAACGATCGGCCGACTTGCGCACGGCTGCCAGGAAAGTGGCGGCATCGCGACTGGCGCTGCCGAAGGCCAGGTCGCGCGAGACCGGACCGTCGAAGATGGCCAGCGCGATCGAGCGTCCCGAGCCGTCAGGATGCAGCCAGCGGTAGAGGCGCCCACTGTCCACGGTGTTCGCAGCAACCGAAACCCAGTCCTTGCCTGGTTGCCGAACCGCCGCGACTTGCTCGGGCGCCAGGATGGTGAAGCTGACTTGTGCGTCGATGAGCGCCTCGAGGGTGGGCGTGTCCACCGCGGTCTCGGGCAACCAGATACCCTCGGCGTCACGGCCGAAGCGGCGGCGGAAGTCGTGCAGGCCCCAGGCGATCTGGGTTTGCCGATCCCGCGGCGACAACAACGGCGTGATCGGGTGTGCCCAGACCTGAGCCAGGCCACCGCCACAGCCCAGGCGGTGGCGTTGGGTCGCATCGCCCTGACGGATGCGTCGCGCGGCGTGGGGATCGTGACGTTCGAGCCAGCGCGCCAGGGTGGGGCCGAAGTCGAAAGTGAGTCGATCGTAGTTGTTGACCAGGGTCTTGATCTTGTCCGCGCTTTGGAAAATGCGTGCGTAGGCGTTGGCGCGATAGCACTCGGCATGGATGCGCGCGTTCCAGTCGTGAAAGGGTGCGGCCCCGGGTTCGCGCGGTACTTCATCCGTCCAGGGGTTCTCGCGCGGCGGCTGGTAGAAATGGCCGTGAACGACAAGCGCTACGGGACGGGGTTTGGCCATGTCAGCTCGTCTAGAAATCGCGGGCGCGAGTCAGCCAAGTATCGTGCGCCTTCGCCACCACGGTGATTCCGCCCTCGCTCACGTGGTGGCGGACAGCATCGCGCGCCAGATCGTGGCCGATGTGGTCACCAGCCGCGACGCGAACGTTCTTGTCGACGATGGCGCGCTGGATGCGCGCGCCCGGGCCGACGAAGACATTGTCGAACAGGATGCTGTCACGCACCTCCGCGCCTTCATCGACCCACACGTTGCGGCCGAGCACGCAATCCTTGACGAAGCCGCCTGCGATCACGCACCCGCTGGACATGATGGACTGCACCAGCATGCCGCGCCTTCGTTCGTCGTCGAACACCAACTTGGACGGCGGGTCAGGGTAGTTCTGGCTGATGATGGGCCACTCCCAGTTGTACAGGTTGAATCGAGGCACGACGTTCTTCAGGTCCATGTTGGCTTCGAAGTACGCTTCGATGTTGCCGACGTCGCGCCAGTAGCCCTGTTCGCCCTCCACGGTCACACCCGGGATCACGTTGCGGGAAAAATCATAGCAGTACACGCGGCCGGTCTTGACCAGCGAAGGCAGGATGTCGCAGCCGAAGTCGTGGTGTGTGTCCAGCCGGCAGTCTGCCTCCAGCGCTTCGTGGAGGGCCAGGGGCGCGAAGATGTAGTTGCCCATTGAGGCGAGTGCCCGCGTGGGGTCGCCCGGGATGGTCGTGACATTGCTGAGTGGCTTCTCCTGAAACCCGGTCACCCGGCCGCTGGCATCGGTCTCGACGATACCGAAGCCGGAGGCATCGCTCACCGGGACGGGGATGCAGGCGATGGTGGCCACCGCATCCTTGCTGCGATGGAAATCCACCATCTGCCGGACGTTCATTTTGTAGACGTGGTCTGCGCCGAAGACCAGCACCATGTCAGGGCGAAAGATGTCGACCAGGTGGAAGTTTTGGTGGATGCAATCGGCGGTGCCCCGGTACCAACTTTCGCCCGTGCGCATCTGCGCGGGCACGATGGTCACGAAGTCGGCGTGCGTGCTGCGTGCGCCCCAGGTGCGCTGGACATGCTCGACCAGCGACTGCGCCTTGTACTGGGTGAGCACGTAGATCGCCCGCACCCCCGAATTGTGCATGTTTGACAGCACGAAGTCGACGATGCGGTAGCGTCCGCCGAAAGGAACCGCAGGTTTGGCACGGTCGCGGGTCAAGGGGAAAAGGCGCTCCCCTTTTCCGCCGGCCATGATGAAGGCTAGGAGGCGAGGCTGGTCCATGAGATGGGCGGACCCATTATATCTCCGAATTGGTCCCGCGCCTGGTTTGTGACAAACTGCCCCCCCAATGTCGCCTGAAGAGAAGCTGTACTCCCAACTGCACGAGCTCTCTATGAACATGTGGTGGGCGTGGAACCCCTCCGTCATCAAGCTGTTTCGCGATATCGATCCAGAGGGGTTTCGTGCGTCCAAGCACAACCCGCTGAAGGTGGTGAAGAGTCTGAGTCCGGAACAGGTGCACGCTCTGGCCCAGGACGCGGCCTTGCGCGCCCGCGCCGACCGGGTGCATCGCGAGTTCCACGCCTACGTGTCGCCCAACGCGCACACCTGGGCCCAGACCGAGGCTGCGCCTCTGCGCGTGCGGCCGGTGGCCTATCTGTCGGCTGAGTTCGGCATTCACGAGTCGCTGCCTATCTATAGCGGCGGTCTTGGCGTGTTGGCCGGCGACCACGTCAAGACGGCTTCTGACCTCGGTCTGGCCTTGGTGGCGGTGGGCCTTTTCTACCGTCAGTCCTATTTTCGCCAGCAAATCGATGCCGAGGGCCGGCAGCACGCCCAGTACGAGAGCGCGCCGGAAGAGTACCTGGCGGCTATACGCAAGCTGGACCGAGAGGGCAAGCCACTGGTCATCGAGGTGCCGCTCGGCCGCGAGCGCCTCTACGCCCAGGTCTGGCAGGTCAACGTGGGACGCAACCAGCTTCTGCTTCTCGACACGGACGTGGACGGAAACTCTGACGAGAACCGCAAGCTGGCCGCGCGTCTCTACTTCGGCGACCAGCGCGTACGCATCCGGCAGGAGTTGCTCTTGGGCGTGGGCGGTATCCGTGCCCTACGTGCCGCGGGCATCGACTGGAGCGGGCTTCACCTCAACGAGGGCCACAGCGCCTTCGCCACGCTCGAGTACGCGCGTCTGCGTATGGAGGAGACAGGCGCGGATTTCTGGAAGGTAGCCCAGGACGTGGCGCAGTCGACGGTTTTCACCACGCACACGCCGGTCGACGCGGGCCACGATCGCTTTCCACCCGAGCTGGTCGAGGAATACCTCGAACCGCTGCGCAGCTCGCTGCGCCTATCGAAGGAGGAGTTCCTGGGGCTGGGCCGGGTGCGGCCGCAGGATCCGCGCGAGGCCCTGTGCATGACCGTGCTGGCGTTCAAGATGTCGCGCTATGCGAACGGCGTGTCGTGTTTGCACGGCCGGGTGTCCAGGCGCGCCTGGCAGGCGCTGTGGCCGCACCACCGAGAAGACGAAGTGCCGGTGGGCCACATCACCAACGGTGTGCATGTGCGCACCTGGCTCGCTCCCGCCATGCAGGAGCTATACAACCGACACGTGGGGCCCGACTGGGGCGAGAACCTGCCGGACCCGAAGATGTGGGCTCGCATTGATGGTGTCTACGACGCCGAGCTATGGGAGACCCACCGGACGCTCAAGGCCACGCTGGTCAGCTTTGCCCGGCGTGAGGCCGAAGCCCAGCGCCGACGCAACAACCACAGCGAGGAACTCATCGAGGCTGCCAAGACGACGCTTGATGCCGACGCGCTCACCATCGGCTTTGCTCGCCGGTTTGCCACCTACAAGCGCGGGAATCTACTGTTCAGCGACATGGAGCGCCTGCGGCGTCTCTTGCTGGATCCGAAGCGGCCGGTGCAGCTGATTTTTGCCGGCAAGGCTCACCCCGATGACGAGCCCGGCAAGGAGCTTCTGCGCACTGTCTATCGGGCCAGCCTGCTTCCCGACCTGCGCTCGCGCATTGTCTTCGTCGAGGACTATGACATCAACGTGGCTCGCCATCTGGTGCAGGGGGTGGACGTGTGGCTCAATACCCCGCGTCGGCCGCAAGAGGCGAGCGGAACCAGCGGCCAGAAGGTGCTGCTCAACGGCGGCCTCAATCTCTCCATCCTCGACGGCTGGTGGGCCGAGGCCTACGACGGGCTGAACGGTTTTGCCATCGGCAACGGCGTATGCCATGTGTCGACCGCCGAGCAGGACGTGCGCGACTGCGAGTCGCTCTACCGCGTCCTCGAAACCGAAGTGGTCCCTCTCTACTACGATCAGGACGAGCAGGGCGTGCCCCATGGCTGGGTGGCGCGTATCAAGCGGGCCATACGCACTCTCGGCTGGCGCTTCAACACCGACCGCATGGTGCGGGACTACGTGCGCGAGTGCTATCTGCCGTCGGCCGGCGTGAATAGCTGCGCGATGCCGAGGTAGAGCACCGGAGGCCCCGAAGGGGGTGGCCGGGGCCGGCACCGGATTTGGCTCCGGCCACCGGAATTGGGCCGCGCCGCCTTCAGCGGGCGGTCACGCCGCCTTGGACGTCTGATGGACCGTATCTTGGTTCGTCCAGGCGTCGCGTTCGAGCTGGCGGCTGAGCTTCCGCAAGGCACTGAGTTCGATCTGGCGTACCCGCTCGCGGGTCAGCGCGAAGCGCGCCGCGATTTCCTCCAGGGTCATTCCGCCTTGCTCAGCTGCTTCCAGCGCGCAGGCCTCGCGCAGAATCGGTGCGCTGGTGTGGGCTGGTTTGGCCCCTCGGGTGTCGCGCGTCTCCGCCGTCAGATTGAAGCGGCAGATGGCGTAGGGGCAGGGGCCGGGCAACTTGCGGCACGCACCGTGCGTGCTCTCGAAGATGTTGAGACGGGAAGCGTCTGCCATGTCTGCTCTCTCGGTTAGGGGTGGCTCGCCGCGTGCATCCGTTCGCTGACATGTTCGTTCGGCACCCCAGCCCGAGAACTTGAGCCGTGGCCCGAAGGGATGGGCCCCAACGACCTAATTGCGGGGGGCGACCGCCGGCTTTGCCGGCTGCGCCCCATCCCGGAGAGGGGTTGGGAACCCTCCCAGGGTTCCCATATTAGATGCCGGCAGGGTCTGCTCTTGAACAGATT